>JAAGKN010000915.1_pt1 | contig 77437 bp, 64 predicted proteins | sample 6206371 | NCBI WGS metagenome assembly JAAGKN01 (sample SAMN11533720, study PRJNA540317) | gut metagenome | isolation source: fecal pellets from male and female animal of same cohort | host: Peromyscus leucopus | place: USA:CA | collected 2017 | reverse complement strand
CTTAAACCCGAATCGGTCATTAGATTTCCAATCCGTTTTGCCTTTATGTTCGTTCGTATTGCAACCGTTTTGGCGAAGGCATAGCGAGCTATGGCAAGACCAAACGGGAAGCAAGACGGCTAAGAGAAGGGCAAAATGGAGGAAATGGCAATATAAATCAGATGATTTATACAAATTGACGTCCTAATGACCGATTTGGGATAAACAAACAAAAACAAGAAATCCGTGTAACCCATGCAGTTACACGGATTTTTCTTTGTGTTAAAATTTGTAACTCTTTACTCGTTCTCGTATTTTTATCGTATCTTTTCTTTAATAATTTTCTTCATTTTGCAAATGTATCAAACTTGCAGAAAGCATCTGCCATACAGAATATTTCTATAACTTTGTCCTCGGTGAGCATAGCGGTTATTGTCTGTAATACTTTGTATTTAAACATTATAAAGTTACAACACGTTCCGCTAATCACCAAATTCATGAGTACTTATAATTCATCGAACTCACGTTAATTTAAACTTGTCAAAAAGGAAATGAGACATAAACAGGGTCTTTAAATTAGTTTATGATTGTCTGTATTCTTATCCGTATCCCTGTTCATTATGCAGCCACTCATCATATTGACGATATAAGTTATCTATTTGCGAGTACTTTTTAATTGTTTCATGGATTTTGAATGAAATCCCAAAGGTTGAATATCCATGTGAATCATAACATGTTGTCGCAAAAGAATGTGGGACAAACTTCTTATAGCATGTTGAATTAGGGTTTACAATGAGGTCTGTTAGTTTTTTTATCTTGCCTTCATCAAGAAAAAATTTTCTACCAAGTACGATGTATTTTATGCAGCCATCAATGCTCAGTTTACCATCATAGTCCATAATGAATAATCTATGTTCATCCTCATTCTTCCAATCTTCATGTTTGAGGAAGAATAATCCTTGCCAATTCCTTTGAATGAACTCCTTTGGCGTTTCTGCCTCAATGTCTATAGCATCATCATCGGGAGTGTTAAACATGCTATACTTAACATCAGCAAACTTATGGAAGTATCTGTCAAAAACAACTTGGTTCTTAGAGATAAATGCCTCCTTGTCAATTACAATACAGACACCATCCGAATTCTCTGCATAGTGTCCCCACATAGCAGGATGATTGGTTCCTTCTATACCAAATCCCTCTATTTCATAATTCTGAGCAAAACTAATGATATGACATCTTTCTTTTATGTACTTCTCTGCATTGTACATAACCATAAAGTTCTTATTCATACACATATTATGGATATTACCTTCATTAAGGTCATTGAGTTTCTCAAACGAAGAAGGTAATAAGGTCAAGTCTTCCATTATTCTAAAGAAAGACTCTGCTTTGGTAAAATGAAATAAAGCACCGTCTCCCCTATGAGGTAGCTCGTGGGAGTTAATTAAGTACATCGGCAATTCGGTCTGTAACATTATTCTTCTGGCTTAAATCTATATTCAGTCTGAACCAACTCAAAGAATGGCAAATCACGGATGCCATCTGAAGTGCCCCCAAAAGTTGGACACAAAACTTTTGGGGGCACTTCATAATGCGCTCTGGCAGGTGAAAGTTCTCATATTCGGAGACTTGTTAGGCAGTCTCATCAACCTATACATGAATACCATAGTGCCTGTACGACGAGGTGATTGTCCGCACGCCGTACCCTACTTCACCTCCACTATGCGTGTTTTCTCACGTTCCATGTTACGTCGGTCGGTCTCTGTCACAACACGTGCAGCAAGCTTGAGGAAAGCCCGGCCGGAAATGCTTTCCTGGTCAAGGGCAACGGGAGTACCACCGTCTCCATGCTCGCATATACTTTGAACCATTGGAATTTGACCAAGCAAAGGAACATTCATTTCCTCGGCCAAGGTCTTCACACCTTCACGGCCAAATAGGTAGTACTTCTCATCGGGATGTTCCTCCGGCGTGAACCATGCCATGTTTTCCACAAGACCAAGAATAGGAACATTCACCTTGTCATTGGTGTACATATTGATACCCTTGCGCGCATCCGCCAAAGCGACCTGCTGCGGAGTGCTGACAATCACAGCACCAGTAATAGGTACAGTCTGCACGAGCGTGAGATGAATGTCAGATGTACCCGGCGGAGTATCCAGCACGAAGTAGTCAAGGTCACCCCATGCCGCGTCTCCAAGCAACTGCTTCAAGGCATTGGAGGCCATACCGCCACGCCACAACGTAGGAGTATCAGGATTGACAAAAAAACCGATACTGAGTACCTTTACGCCATATTGCTCCACAGGCATGATAAGGTCACGGCCATCAATGTTTTCACTATAAGGGCGGGCATCCTCCATGGCAAACATCTTGGGAATGCTCGGACCGAATATGTCGCAATCCAGCAAACCCACACGGTATCCCATGCGTGCCAGTGCCACGGCAAGATTGGTCGCCACGGTACTCTTGCCCACTCCGCCCTTACCACTGCTGACGGCGATGATATTCTTCACACCGGGCAAAAGATCCGGAAGGTCTGGACGAGGAGCCTGCAAAGTCTTGGTTTTGATTTCCACCTCCACATCCTTGGACACATAGGCATGTATGGCAGCTTCGGCAGCCTTTACCAATGATTTCAAGAAAGGATTGGTGGGTTTGTCAAAGACAAGGGAGAAACTCACATGCAAACCAGAGATACGAAGGTCGTCCTCCACCATCTCCATTTCCACAATATTCTTGCCCGTACCGGGATAGCGTACCGTGGCAAGAGCTTCCATAATCAATCTGGGATACAATTCCATGATAATTTCCTAACCTAATATACAGTAATCTTAAATGTGCTTAATGACAGGCATTCACCTGACTATCTTTTTGCCTTGACTAACGAACACACCTTGCGCATTTGCATCCATCACTTTGCGTCCGCTCAAGTCATACCAAATTTCTTGCCCATGGCCGTCGGCCTTGATTTCCTCATCTGCAAGAATATCGTCCACGGCTACGGACTGATCGTCATCCCGACCATTGAAGACATACACGCTACTGCCTGGCAATACGAGAGTAAGAACTTCGTCAATGTCAATGGCCTTGCCCTCTTCCAGACCTTTCAAGTCCGCCTGATCGGCAAATGCCTTGACAAGCATGATACTACCATGGACATTTGCCGGAATTTCCAAAGCCTCACGCAGGGTTATGGCAATAGACCTGCTGTCGTTTCCTCCATTGCGCAACGCCAATGTGGCCTTGCTGCCATTCCACGAGGCCCAACCATAAATCTCGGCAGTACTGCCAGTCCATGGGTCACCGCCCACCCAGTGCGCATCCATCAGAACATCTGCGTTGTCCTTCTGCCACTTGATGAGGTCAGCCAGATCGGACCACAGCTTGCCACCATTGATACTGTTCATCAAGTCGTAATCGTTGTAAAGCTCCACCATGCCGCTACCACAGGCAAACGCACAACGCATCTCGTTCAGAACAGAACGATAGTCGCGAGGATTAGCGGCAGGAGGACCGAACTTGGTGAGGATGAATCCATGGGTCATCAGCGTATTTATAGGACAAACGGGCGAATTGGTGACATAGTTCTGATGCACCAGATTGTCGCGATAGGTTATCCAGTTCTCACGGCTGTTGCTATTGTTGCCCACCTCGCCGTGGTCGTTTTCCTGACGCCACGTAGCATCCGTAACCTGATACCAGAACGGTGATGCCCATGTTCCCACTGTAGTATTGAAGAAAATATCTTCCTTAAGGTTCTCACGCACATACTGCTCCAGGCGAATTATGCCCTCGGCATTTTCATTGCCGGTGTCACCGTTATCCGGACCTACGGCCGAGAACTGGGCAGAAATACCGTCGAACTTGAAGAAATTATACTCGCCCTTACCATTGCTATGCTGATTCATTACCAGATTCTCGGCCGCTGCCAGGAATGTCTCGTAATAAGCAGGATTGGACAACTGCATGCCACCCTTGTCACTCCAATACTGGCGGCGGTAATTGCCACTTTGTCCATATCCGCCAACAGGACCGAGCCATGCACCGCAACCGGCCCCCATATCGGCTGCCATGGCCGCAATGTCCCTCATTTCATTCGGGAACGCACTATGGAATGTCCATGTACCATAATTGTCCCAACCATCATCTATAACGAAAGCGGCCGGTCCCACTCCGTATCTGTCATACATCTTGGTCTTCCACTGGGACAGGACATCCAGGACCTTATTCGCCTGCATGTTCGTGTGTTCGCTGCCCGGTGCGGCATTGTTGCGATTGATATTCAGTTCATACCAACTGATGTAGCATGGGAAAGCACGCCAAGGCACTGCACGTTCGCGTTCGCTGTATGCCAGGAACGAACGGCGTTTCTGCGTCTTTCGTATGTCACTATTGCCCTGCATGCCATCCTGGGCTATCAGCCCAACAACGGCAGCCACCCGCCATGTCTCACCGGCCTTCAACACCACATTGCGGCTCCATCTGCCCTGCATATTCACTATGTCGGAATCAACGTCCACTCCTGCACGGGGTTCATATACCTCAACCTTGTATTCACACTCCGAGGTGATATCCCCTTCGCGATTGTCACAGAAAGTACGTGCCGAGAAAGTACCGTCATTCGGTACTGTGAAGACAAAGGTGTTGTTCTCCTTGGCATTGCCCGTATATCCGTGGTGATAGTCGCTGGCCACGATATCGCCGTTACTGTCCAAAAGGTCCGAGCCATCCAGATCGAAACGCTTGTTACCGCTCCTGTATGTGACAGTCACCACCACACGCTGGTTCTTTTTCAACGTAACGTCGCAGACATAGGTATAGTAGGTCTTGTCGGAACCGGCCACCTCCTGCACACGCATGGGTACATCCCCCAAAGACATTGCATGCCATGCAGAAGACGCAAGATTCCGCTGCACCGGAGTAGACACCAAATTCCATTTATCCTCTTCGCTTGCTACACCACCCACCGTGTTATATGCCGTGGGTGTTTCAAGGCCAGCAAAGATCCTGTCGTTCATGATTACCTTGCCACGAGTATTGCCCAATGCTACAGGCTTGCTACCTGCCTCGCGGGCGTCCACGTTGTAGGACATGGCTATCACATCGTACATATCCACATCACCCTTGCCCGTAAGTTCCATCTCGGTACGCAGATAGTGGCTACCGTCACGCAAGACTGCACGCCACAGAATCTCTATTTCCTCACCCTTGTAAGTATACCCGAATGCAGCCTCCAAAGCCTTCCCTGCAAAGTGCTCCGCACCTCCCACGGCATCCGCACGTGCCTGCAGGTCTTTGATTTCCACGTTCTTCAGTGTCATCTGACTGGCAGCGACCCTATCCCCGTTGCCGAACCCGACATAGAACAGTTCCGTACCCGGTTGCAAGTTCATGGCCTTGCTGCCCAAGAAGTACAACGCCTTGCCGGAGTGCATGAAATCAGCCGCCAACACATTATTATATAATGTATAGATACAATCATTCTTCTCACACGCGGCAACATCCACAGCGGTCTGCTGAAGCGGATAAACCTGAGCCAATGCATATGGTTCGCTCTCGCGCAGCACAGGCATATCATAATAGGTAACCGATATTGTCCGGGCCTCATTGTCGACATCCACTATGGCAAACTTGCCTTCGCGCTTTTCCGCTACCACGTCCGCCGAGGATAATTGCCCCGTCACCGTGATAGTTTCGCCTGTGCGCAAGGTCCGGCCATTAACTACCACGGCAACACCTTCCGTAGCCACAGTGTATGTGGTACTTACCACCTCGGTCAGTATCCATCTGCTTCCAGCATCTGCCTTGGCATTGTCCGACCACAGTCCCACGGTGACAGATGTATTATCCAAAGGATTGGAACCTGTTCCTCCATACCAGTTCATGTAGCGTGCAGCAGCTCCGCCTGAAGTATTCAGAGGGGCGAACTGGTAGACATTGCTATTGTCCACACTTATCTTGGTGGCACGCCACGGCTGTGCCTCGTCACGATTGTCCACCAGTCTGGCAAAGTTAGTCCCCACGTTATAGCTGGCTGCGCAGGCATATGAAATCCATTTCTGCCTGTCCACACTGTAGATGCGGTATGCATTCGTTTTACCCTCTACAACAAAGAAGGCGAACTTGCCGGCATTCTCCGGCGTGGTGGTAGGAGACGTGTACGAGGTCATGGACAGGCCATTGCCATTTGCCATGGTGAACATGGCCTCCGGATTCTCCTCCGAGGCAGATGGTTTGATTTCTTCCGTCTGTGCCCACGCTGCGGACACCGCGGAGAGCAACAAGGCTGCAAAAAGACTTTTCTTCATAATACAAGGTATCAGACATTATTTATGTTTAGGCAAATTTCTCCCACATGATATAACTGCACTATGCTTTCCATGTATACACCATGCGATACAAACTTACCTTTTTTTTTCGACACGACATAACCGAAACGTTACAATTTGGCGTTATTTGCATGTTTTCGTACAATCATCACCGTCAAGACGACATATTACAAATGAAAAGACGGGAAGGACCGAGGCTTTGAAACAGGTTTTCCGTATCTTTGTACAATCAACCGAATACTGATTTTCCAAGTATTATGCAAGAAGAATTTTTCAATCGCTCCAGGTTGCTCCTGGGCAATGAAGGCATGGAGGCCCTGCACTGTTCACGAGTAATCATCTTCGGCGTAGGAGGCGTGGGGTCGTGGTGTGCCGAAGGACTGGTACGCGCCGGACTGACGCATCTGACCATTGTAGATAGCGACACGGTGTGTAGCACCAACATCAACCGCCAACTGATGGCCACACGACATACCATAGGCCGGCCCAAGGTGGATGCCATGAAGGAACGTCTCATGGACATCAATCCAGAAGCGGAAATCACAGCCATAAACGCCATGTACACGGAGGAAACCGCAGAGCAATTCCTACTGAATTCCTATGATTACGTAATAGACTGCATAGACTCCCTTCGCGACAAGTGCGACCTCATCCTGCGCACCACATCCCTGCCCCGTCCCACCCTGCTATGCAGCATGGGAGCGGCACTGAGGATTGACCCCACACGGGTACGGTTGGCCGAGTTCGGCAAGATTCAAGGCGATGCCTTGGCGAGGGCGGTGAGGAACAAGTTCAAGAGGAGCAAGAACTTCCCTCGCAGGAAATTCCTATGCGTCTACAGCGAAGAGCCTGCCATGACGAACCGCACCGGAGAGGGCATCTTGCCTGAAACACCCGGCTTCAACAAAGTGCAGGTCAACGGTTCGCTCTGCCATATAACCTCCATCTTCGGTATGACATTGGCAGGCCAAGTGCTGAAATCCATCGTAAAAGGTATCTGACTCCGTAAGTCACACGCCAATGTCCTCCCCGACAGGAGACAGTTTCCATGATACCGCGGATGGAAGCCACCCGTGCCATCGGCACATGGTGGTGATGGCGCCTGATGATTACGGAAAGACCCGGCTGTCGTTTCTCGTTTCAACGACAGCCGGGTCCTTATAATGCGAGTGCCACGTATTACGCGACTCCATGTCCTGCTTGGTGCTTGTATCGGTAGCTCCCGAGCAAGCACACGGAAAACGTCATCTACTCTATCACCACACGGGTCCAGCCATGGACATCGGGTTCCATTCCGTATTGGATGGCACGCAGCTTGTTGTACAGTTTGGTGGAAACAGGTCCCGGCTGGCCATCCTTGGAGATTACATAGCTGCGCTTCTCCTCCAGATCGTCTATGCGCCCTATGGGCGAGATTACAGCTGCCGTACCACAGGCTCCGGCCTCCTCAAAGGTGGCCAGCTCCTCCTCCGGAATGGGGCGACGCTCCACCTTCATGCCCAAGTCCTGCGCCAATTGCATCAGGCTCTTGTTAGTGATAGACGGGAGAATGCTGGTGGACTTGGGAGTAACATACGTATTGTCCTTGATGCCGAAGAAGTTGGCCGCACCGCATTCATCGATATACTTCTTTTCCTTGGCATCCAGATAGAACTCGCAGGAATATCCCAGATCGTGCGCCATCTTGTTTGCACGCAATGAGGCGGCATAATTTCCCCCCACCTTGTACACACCCGTACCCAATGGAGCGGAACGATCGTACTCGCGGATGATGACGTACGGATTGGTGGAGAAACCGCCCTTGAAATAAGGTCCCACGGGAGTAACGAAAATGAGGAAGAGATATTCCTCGGAAGGATGTACGCCCACCTGTGCCCCGGTGCCTATGAGCAGCGGCCTGATATACAGGCTGGCCCCGCTCTCGTATGGCGGGATGAAACGTTCGTTGAGACGCACCACGCGGTCAACCATCTCGTTGAATAGTTCCGTAGACAGTTCCGGCATCAATATGCCACGGCATGTGCTCTGCAGGCGTGCTGCATTCTCGTCGCTGCGGAAGACACGTACCTTGCCATCGGGACAACGGTACGCCTTCAGCCCCTCGAAAGCCTCCTGGCCATAGTGCAGGCACGTGGCGGCCATGTGCAGTGGAATGGTCTCCTCGCTGCAGGTTTCTATTTCTCCCCATGCGCCATTGCGGTAATAGCAGCGCACGTTGTAATCCGTCTTCACATAGCCAAAGGAAAGGCTACTCCAGTCTATCGTATTCATATCTCAATGTTTAGTTGGACTTACAAAAGTACGTCAATTATATCGTAATCACGATACAAATGTCTCGTTTTTTAGACTATGTGATGCATTTTTGCTACTGCGTCGCGTCTTCGGCAATGATTTTCTTTATCTCTGTGTCCACTGAGACTAACTGTGAACGGCAGAAGGCCACCAGCTTTTGCGCCTCACGGAGACGGTCAGCAATCCGGTCGATAGGTAACTCGTTCTGCTCCAGCTGTCGTGCTATAGTCTCAAGCGTGGCAATGGCTTCTTCGTATTTCATATATGAATGTATTTGGATTGTTTTTTACAATTTATTTGGGAGGAACGGCCGTAATGACACAATTACTGTGTCGGCAGAAGCACCGGTCATAATATAATAAGGTGTAGCCGAAAGCATTCTGGAAGTCTCGGCAATTAGTCAAACCGCATACTCGGGAACGTCCGGAGGCATGTCGGCGACATCAGACTGCGTGGTGCGTATGACATCCTGCACATAAGAGACTACCTCTCCCCCACGCATACGGGTAGTTAACCGCATACCTTCGGACACAGCCGAGATGTCCGTCAGTATGCGCCCGTCTGCCATGGTTATGGTGTACCCCCTGCTCAACAGCAATTCAGGGTCCATTCCTTGCAACTGTTGTTCCAGCATGTCCAAACGATGCCGGTGCCGCTCCGCCACGGCAGCCGCCGCCATGGGTATGAGCATTCCCATACGGGACAGGCGTTGATGTTCTCGCTCCAGCAACAGGGTGGCCATGGATGGAATACGCTGTTGCAACAATGCCATGTGCTGACGGCCATTCTGCAGCACTTGGGCGGCAGAAACTGAAATACGTTGCTGCAAATCTTGCAGCTCTCCAAGACGTCCCGACTGATGCTCCACAATGAAGGCGGCCACCGCCGTGGGTGTCTTGAAAGCCATGTGGGCCACACGGTCGGGTACCGTTTCGTCCCGGTCATGGCCTATGCCGGTGAATACGGGCAACGGATGCTGGGCTATGCAGGCTGCAAGAGGATAAGAATCGTAGTCCGACAGGTCGCTGGTGGCACCGCCTCCACGGATAATTACCACGGCATCCCAGTCTTCGGCCTCATCGGCAATGGCCGTCAAGGCGGAGACTATGCTTTCAGGTACCTGCGTGCCTTGCATCACCGCAGGAAAAAGCATCAGTCGGAAAGCCAGGCCGCGACCGTTCTCCAGAAGTTGGCGCGAGAAGTCGCCATAACCGGCCGCCGTGGCACTGGACACCACGGCTATGCGGCGCAGCAGCGTTGGCAGCGGCAGTGTCTTGTTGTCATCTATGATACCATCCTCCTCCAGACGTTGCAATATCTCCTGGCGCCGCCGAGCCATGTCGCCCAGCGTGTAAGCGCCATCTATATCCAGGACGTTCAGCGAATAGCCATACAATTCGCTGAACGTCACCTTCACATGCATCAGCACCCGTATGCCTGGTCTCAGGCTCTGTCCTGTCTCTCGCTTGAAACGCAAGGCTATCATATTGTATGTCCTCGCCCAAATGGTTATGCGTGCGCGAGCCACGATATTGCCTGTGGCATCGCTCTTTTCCACCATCTCGCCATAGAAATGGCCTCCGTATCCCTCACGGCCTTCCATCAGCTCGCCCTGCACCCAGTAGGTACCATCGGTCCCTTCCTCTATAAGGGCGCGGACATGGGCATTCAACTCGTATAATGTGTATGTCTGCATGGACTTGCAGGTGATTATGTATTGTAGTTCAGGATACAAATATACGCATTTTCCCGTCTTCACGCAAGAGTTGGAGGACCGAGATTAAAAGACTGACAGGCATGTTTCCATAGACCGAAGGACACACTGTCCGGAACAAGAACACCACAATATGGACATAATGTGACATATAGAACAATTTATGCGACATTGCACAAGAACATCATATTACCAAGTCCACTACCTTTGCAGCTCAAATTAGTACTAACTACATAACAACATCATTGCACATGAGAACGATTAAAGACTTGAACCTGTGCCTCGTCCTGCTGATGGCCGTGTGTGGGGTGTCTTGCTCCCCCAAGAAATCAGACAAGGGCATCGAAGCCATTGCCGTGACAACGGAGACGGTAAGCAACGAGGCTTTCAACACCGGCACCAGTTATGTTGGTACGGTGGAGGAGGAATCCGCCGTGGCTGTGAGCTTCACAGGCATGGGCACGGTAAAACGCGTGTATGTGGACGAGGGTGAAAAGGTACGCAAGGGCAGCCTTGTGGCAGAGATGGATATGACACAGGCGCGCAATGCCCTGGCCACGGCAAAGGCAACGCACAAGCAGGCCACGGATGCACTTGAACGCATGCGACAGTTGCACGAGAACCAATCCCTGGCCGACATGAAATGGGTGGAGGTACAGACCCGGGTGGAACAGGCCGAGGCCATGCTTCAGGCAGCAGAAAAGATGTTGGCGGATTGCCGCATATATGCTCCGATGGACGGCGTAATCGGACGAAAGATGCTGAACGCCGGAGAGACGGCCCTGCCAAGCCAGCCTGTGGTGACCGTCATGAGTATCAAGAACCTAAAAATAAAGGTAAGCATACCTGAACGTGAAATCGCACAGGTCAACGACACCACTTCTTCCCGAATAAGCATTGAAGCCATCGGGAACCGCACCATCGAGGGCGGCAAAATAGAGAAAGGCGTGAAAGCCGATGCCTTAACACATACCTATAACATACGAATAAACATCCGCAACACCGAGGGCGACATCCTGCCTGGCATGGTGGCCAAAGTGGAACTTCAGAACAACGAGGAGATGCATGGCGTGTTCTTGCCCATACGCGCCGTGCAGCAGGCCGCGGACGGCAAGCATTTCGTATGGACCGTGGCAGGAAGCAAGGCTCACCGTTGCGACATCACCATGGGCCGGACAGCCGGAGACCGCATAGAAGTGCTTTCGGGCATAAAGGCCGGAGACCGAGTGATAACGGAAGGGTATCAGAAGGTTAGCGAGGGAACTCCTGTCAAGTAATTCGCTCCAGCGCATAGCATTGCCTCCATCTTGACGCACACGCCGGCTATACCTTATCATAATATATAGCCGCAGGCATGTGAACAGTAACTTAAAAAAACCTATTACATTATGGCTTTCAAGAACAGCAATTGGATAGCTTGGCCTATCGACAACTATAAAATCACGGCATTCATCACCACGTTGCTATTCGTCTTTGGCATGTGGGGCATGTACGTGATGCCCAAGGACGAGATGCCGGCCTTCACCATACGCCAGGGCGTGGTAATCGCCGTGATGCCGGGTGCCACGGCCGAGGAAATAGAAGAACAGGTGGCACGCCCGTTGGAAAGGCACATATTCACCTACAAGGAAGTAGACCGCAGCAAGACCTACTCCACCAGCCAGGACGGCATGTGCATAGTCATGGTGCACTTCCAGCAGGATCAGAACAACCTCACACCCGTGTGGAGCAAGATGAAGCATGGACTCAACAGCTTCAAGTCATCGCTGCCTGCAGGGGTATTGGCCTTGATTGTGAAGGACGACTTCGGAGATACCAGCGCCCTGCTCATCACCATAGAGAGTGACCAACGTTCCTATCGCGAGTTGCAGGGATACAGCGACGAATTGGCCGACCGTCTCCGTCGCATGCCCACCGTAAGCAAGGTGCAACAGCTGGGCGAGAAGAAAGAACAATTGACCATCGCCGTGGACAGGCGACGCCTTGCGGCCTACGGCATAGGGCAGATGACCCTGATACAGGCACTGAAGAGCCAGGGACTGACCACCATGAGCGGCGCGGTATCCACTCCCGGACAGAATCTGAGCATACACGTGGCACCCAGCATCGACTCCGAGGAGGAGATAAAGGAACGCATAATCTACACCTCACCAGACGGCAAGGTGGTGAGACTGCGCGATATTGCCACAGTCACACGCGAATACGACATGGATGAAAGTTTCATAGAGTCCAACGGCAAACGTTGCGTGCTGCTGTCACTGGAGATGCTCAAAGGCAACGACATAGAACAGTACGGTCTGGACGTGGATGTCATCCTGAACCAGTTCCGCGAGGAATGTCTGCCGGATGACGTGGACATCCTGCGCATCACCGACCAGCCTCAAGTCGTGAGCAAGAGCGTCAAGGACTTCCTCAGGGACCTTTTCATCTCCATGGCCATCATCGTGGCAGTGATGATGATCCTGTTCCCCATCAAAAGTGCCATAGTAGCAGCATTGACCATACCGCTGTCCACCTTCATAAGCACGGGCATAATGTATGCCTGCGGGGTGGAACTGAACACCATCACGCTGGCATGCCTGATCGTGGTGCTGGGCATGATCGTGGACAACAGCATAGTGGTGATAGACGGTTATCTGGAACATTTGCGTAATGGCATGTCACGGCGCGATGCCGCCATCAACAGCGTGCAACAGTACTTCTGGCCCATGTTCCTGGCCACGTTCTGCATCTGCATCATCTTCTATCCGCTGCTGATAACCATGACGGGCGAAGCGGCTGACGTGCTCAACGTCTTCCCTCTGACAATGACCATAAACCTGATGGTATCATTGGCCGTGGCAGCATTGGTCATTCCCCTGCTCAACATTGCCATAATACGCAAGGAAGAGCCTAAGAACGAGAAGAAGCCGGACATTACCGACCACGTGCAGCACTGGTACGACAAGACGCTGGAATGGAACTTCCGCCACCCATGGCTCACCATCATATCGGCAGTCGTATTGGTGATAGTCACCGGAACCATGGCCTTGAAACTGAAGACGCGACAGTTTCCATACGCCGACCGCAACCAGTTTGCCGTGGAGATATACCTTCCCACTGGCAGCGGCATAGAGGAGACCAAGCGTATAGCGGGCGAGATGAGGGACATCCTCAAGCAGAACGGCAAGGTGACGGGCGTGACAAGCTTCATAGGCTGCTCCTCACCACGCTTCCATTCAAGTTATGCTCCGGTCATAGCCGGAAACAACTTCGCCCAGCTCATAGTAAACACCGAGAGCAACGAGGCTTCGCTGGAAATACTGGACGAATATGCCCCCAAATACAGCAACCACTGGCCCAACGCCTATGTGCGCTGGAAACAGATGGACTATCTCCCGGTGACCACATACGAATACCGCTTCTATGGCAACAACATGGACTCCATACAGAAGGCCGCGGAGACACTGATGGCAGAGATGCGCCGCATGCCCGAACTGGAATGGGAACATACGGACTATGACCTGCCCTCGCCTGTGGTGGAGGTGAATCTCGACCCGGTGGCTGCCGCGCAATTGGGCATCACACGCACTGCCGCGGAACTGCAACTGATGCTCCAGACGGGCAAATTGCAGGTAGGCTCCATCTGGGAGAGCGGAAGCGTGGACGGCAAGAGCAAGACCTATGAGGTTCCTCTCGTGCTGAAGGACAATGCCATTGATTCGCTCAGGGTCGGGGACGTGGAGGACACATACCTTACCACTGCCACGGGTGCCTCCGTACCCCTCAGACAGGTGGCAGATGTCAAGCCCGTATGGAGACATACCAAAATCATACACCGCAACGGCGAACGCTGTATCTCAGTCCTGCCTGAAGGCAAGCGCGGCACATTTGCCCTGGAAGTGCAGAACCACCTTATCAATTACATCAAGCACATGGACATGCCACAGGGCGTAATGGCCGAAATAGGCGGAGAGACGGAAAAGAACGGCGAAATGGTGCCAGAAGTGATGCTATGCGTGGCATTGGCCATAGTCATCATATTCTTCTTCCTACTGTTCAACTTCCGCAAGTTCTCTATTGCCGTCATCTGCATTCTGGCAATCACGTTGGCGATGCCTGGAGCCATCATAGGCCTGCTTGTCGCCAACAATATCCTGGGACTTACAAGCATGTTCGGCTTCATTACCCTCATGGGCATGATCATGCGCAACGAGATTCTAATCTTCGAGCATGCCAACGAGAAGATGGCAGCAGGCATGACAGCCCGCGAGGCCGCCATGGACGCAGGCAAGCGACGCATGGTGCCCATTTTCCTCACCACGGCTACCACGGCCGTGGGTGTCATCCCGATGATCATAGCCGGAAGCAGCTTCTGGATGCCGGTTGGCATAACCATCTTTGCAGGCGGCTTGGGCATGCTGTTGCTGGTCACCACGGTGCTGCCGGTAGTGTATTGGAAACTATACGAATAATGTATCCTGTTCCTTCCCGGACCATGGTATCGACGAGGACTAACGCGGATACAGCCACATATATAAACCACAAGACTGATGAAAAAGACACTGACCATATTATCACTTCTACTCTCCATCGGCACATTGGCACAGGTGAGAACTGTTTCCATAGAGGAATGCCTGGAGAGTGCGGCCAAACATAACCGTACCCTGCAGAATGCGGCCATAGACATACAGATGGCCAGCGAACAGAAGAAGGAAGCCTTTACCAAATACTTCCCTGAAATATCGGCCAACGTAATGGCCTTCCATGCCTTCGACAAGATGGTGCAGGCGGATGGTTACTATCCCAAGGAACTGGCAGCCTTTGCACAGATAAATCCCCAGTTGGCCGCTTTGGCCGGACAACCCTTTGCATTGCGCGAAGCGAACGGAGCCTATGCTGTGACAGGCACATTGACCCAACCGATATTCGCAGGCGGACAAATAGTCAACGGCAACCGTCTGGCCGCAATCGGCAAGGAGGTGGCGGAACTGCAGATGCAGTTACAGACCAAGGATGTGCTGCAGAAGGTGACGGAAAACTACTACACCATCACCAAGTTGAAACTGAACATGGCCACACTTGCCAGCGCCCGCACACAATTGCTGGCCATATACAAAGAGGTGGAAAGCTACGTCAACGCCGGTGTCACCACACGCAATGACCTTATGAAGGTACGTCTTAAGATGCAGGAACTTTCCTCCGACAGTCTGAAGGTGGCCAACGCACACCATGTCATGTGCCTGCTCCTGGCCCAGCAAATAGGCATGCCGGAGGAGAAGATTGACGTGGAGGCATCGTTGGACTGCAACGACGAGAACCCCATGACGATATACCGTACTCCCGAGGAGGCCATACAAGTACGCCAGGAACTTGCCTTGGCGCAAAAGGGCGTAGAGGCAGGCAAGCTGAAGGTACGCATAGAGACAGGCAAACGGTTGCCCACAGTAGCCGTGGGACTGATTGGCTTACACAGTGGCGTGGGAGGCCTTTCGGACGGCATGACATCGCTGATAGGCAACACCTTCAACAACGGCATGGTCTTCGGAACCGCCAACATTCCCCTCACGGCATGGTGGGGCGGCTCTCATGCCATACGCCGTCAGAAACTGGCTCTGCAGCAGTCCCAAAACCAATTGGCAGAAGCACGCGAAATGCTGGCCATAGACATCGAGTCCTCCTGGTCTTCACTAATGGAGGCGTACAAGCAAATAGAAATCGCCCAGGCCAGCGTGGACGAAGCCACCGAAAACCTGCGCATGTCCATGGACAAGTACCGCATGGGGACCGAGATACTCTCCGACCTGCTGGAGAGCGAAACCCTCTTGCGTAAAAGCCAAAACCTGTTGGCACAGGCACAGGCCGACTACATGACCAAGCGTGCAGACTACATGCGCAAGACACGATAAGCATCATATCATGCCACACCTGTCCAAGGGACTGTGCAACGGAGACTATACTCCAGAGGCACAGTCCCTTGTCGCTTATTCCCATTTCTCGGGGAACTGCTTGTATATTCCAAAATAAAGACGTACTTTTGTGTCATTGTTCCCAGGCCACCAACAGGTGAACAAGACACGAGGCTTTATCCCGCATCGGCCATCATGCCCACAAACCTAAACCGCCTGTAGGAAGAAACACCGGAAAACGGATGGGACCGGAAAGCCGCCATGCAGACTGCAACAAGCCCCGGTGGAAACAACACCTTGTATTCGCGAATTCGCGTCCTCGAATTCGTGAATTCTCACATGAGAATTCACGAATATCCGACATGGTTCCCATGACGACAGGACAGCGATTCAGGAAACATGGACACAATGACTGAAATTCATTGCGGATAAACGGTCCGATGACCGATTTGAGTTCGTTCTTACACCTATGGATTTTAATTATAACTAACGATATGAAAACAATTCATTACTTACCCCTTGCAGCATTCTGTCTAATGACGGCATCCTGCAACATCGGCCACAAGCAGGCCGACATGACATCAGGCATACAGCTTGCCAATCTCGACACCACGGCACTGCCAGGCAACGACTTCTACCAATACGCATGCGGAGGTTGGATGAAGAACAATCCCATTCCCGCCGAATACTCGCAATACGGGTCGTTCACCATACTTGCCGAGAACAACCGCAAACAAATACAGGGTCTGATTGAAGAACTCGCTACCACACAGCATGATGCCGGAAGCGTGGGACAGAAAGTGGGAGACCTTTACCGCATCGCCATGGACAGTCTGAAGCTGAACAACGACGGCGCGGCTCCCATCCAGGCAGAACTGGACCAGATCGCGGCATTGAAGGACAAGAGCGAAGTCTATGCCCTGTTGGGCGACATGCAGAAGCGGGGCATCATTGCATACAATGCAGTGTATGTCGGTGCGGACGAAATGAACAGCAACATGAACGCCGTGCAGACCTTCCAGGCCGGCCTCAGCATGGGTGAACGTGACTACTATCTGGAGAACGACGAGACAACAGCCAAAATACGCGACGCATTCCGCACGCACGTGCAGAAGATGTACGCCCTGGCCGGCTTTGACGAGGACAAGGCAAAGCAAGGCATGGAAGTGGTGATGGACGTGGAAACACGCCTGGCCAAGGCATTCCGCTCACGTACAGAACTGCGCGACCCGCACGCCAACTATAACAAGATGACACTGGACCAGCTGAAGAAGGAGTTTCCCACCTTCAACTGGGATGCATACCTTGCAGCCCTTGACCTTAACGACGTCCAGGAAATTATCATTGGCCAACCGGCTTCACTGAAGGCAGCCGCAGACATCATCGACACCCTGCCAATAGAACAGCAAAGCCTCTATCTGCAATGGAAACTGATCAACTCTGCCGCTTCCTACTTGAGCGATGCATTCGTGGAACAGGACTTCGACTTCTATAGTCGCACCATGAGCGGAACACAGGAAATGCAGCCCCGCTGGAAGCGTGCCGTAAGCACCGTGAGCGGCACGCTGGGCGAGGCCGTAGGCCAGATGTACACAGAAAAATACTTCCCCGCAGCAGCCAAAGAACGCATGGTGACGCTCGTGAAAAACCTTCAGGAGAGCCTTGGCGAACGCATCCAGAACCTCGCATGGATGGGCGACAGCACCAAGCAGAAGGCACTTGACAAACTTGCCACATTCCACGTGAAGATAGGCTATCCCGACAAATGGAAGGACTATACCTCATTGGAAATCAAAGACGACTCCTATTGGGCCAACATGGTGCGCGCCAATGTCTGGAACCATGCCGAAATGGTGGCAAAGGCCGGAAAGCCAGTGGACAAGGACGAGTGGCTGATGACCCCGCAGACTGTGAACGCCTACTATAATCCCACCACCAACGAAATCTGCTTCCCTGCCGGCATCCTGCAATACCCCTTCTTCGACATGAATGCGGACGACGCCTTCAACTACGGTGCCATAGGAGTGGTCATAGGACATGAAATGACGCACGGTTTCGACGACCAGGGACGCCAGTATGACAAGGAAGGCAATCTGAAAGACTGGTGGACGGAAGAGGATGCCAAGCGTTTCGAGGAGCGTGCGCAAGTCATGGTGGACTTCTTCGACAGCATAGAAGTGGCTCCAGGCGTACATGCCAACGGCAAGATGACGCTGGGCGAGAACATCGCCGACCACGGCGGCCTGCAAGTCTCCTTCCAGGCATTCAGAAAAGCAACTGAAGCAGCTCCGCTCGCAGATAAGGACGGCTTCACTCCAGAACAACGTTTCTTCCTGGCCTATGCCGGAGTGTGGGCCAACGACATACGTCCCGAAGAGGTACTGAGCCGCACCAAGAGCGATGTTCACGCCTTGGGCGAATGGCGCGTAAACGGTGCACTGAAGCATATCGGTGCATGGTATGACGCCTTCAACGTGACGGAGAACGACCCCATGTTCCTCCCCGTTGAAGAGCGCGTCTCCATCTGGTAAGACGTTCTTTGACAAATCACGTTCCAACGTAACATCACGATTCATAAGAAGGGAAGTTGCAACGATGGGATATTCCCACACCGAGGCAACTTCCATCTTTTAACCCGAATACATGACGAATTATATCATGCCCAGACATCTCATCCTGCTCCTCTGCATGCTTCTCTCATTGGCAGGCACAGCCCAAAATGCCGACATGCGTATCAGTCAGCACATGAACAACGGCGACTGGTTTGCGTTGCAACGCGAAATGCGCTCCACGCCCTCCGATTCCGTTTCTCCGTTGCTAAGGAAAATGGGCGCCGCAATGACACATCACTACTTCAATCGTCCCGATTCGGCATGCATGGCAATAAATGCGCTGATAAGCAATCATGCGCAGGAATTGGGTGACAACCTACTGAACATGGCCACACTGATGGGCATGAACCTGGCCCGCGCCGGACAATATGCCCAGGCGGCTTCGCTGGCAGAAGACATCCTCAGACAATTGACGGAGCAGGGCGTGGACAGTACACAAACCGGTACATACCGCATCATGGCCAGGCAGTATCGCGCTTACGCCGACTGCGGAGACATCTGTAAACCTTTGCACAAGATTGGGGAATACCACATCCCGATGATAATGGACGAAAAATTGGGCCAACGGTCGATGAACATGCATGGACATATCAACGGGCACGAAAGCCTGTTGCTCTTCGACACGGGTGCCGGTGTCAACGTCGTCTCCTCCCGTCAGGCCAACGAGTACGGTCTCCGCCTATTGGACGCCACCATCCCAGTCATGGGTGTAGGCCGACAGGAAGGCAGATGCGCCTTGGCCGACACCTTGCGCATCGGCAACATGGCGTGGGCCAACGTCCCATTTCTGGTACTTGACATATCCTCGAGGCACGAAACGGCCGACAGCATACTTAAGAACCTCCAACCAGTCATAGGCCTCCCCATGATGCTGAGCATGCAGGAAGTGCAGATGGACTTTGGCACCAACGAATTTATCATACCGTCCTCGCCCACACCAAATACATTCTGCCACAACAATCTGATTCGTACAGACGGAAATTCCCTACGTCTCTTCACAACCGACCGTGCAGGCAACAGACTCCAGTTCCACTTCGACACGGGAGGCTACGCCACCTCGCTTCTTCCTTCCTGGTATGCTCAGCACAAGGCAGAGGTGGAGAGCATAGGACGGCAGGATTCGTTGGGCTTTGGCGGAGCCGGCGGAGTATCCATCACCCGTAGCTACGTCATGCCTCAAATTGAATTCCGCATAGGCAGCAATACCATGGCACTGGACTCCGTACATGTCAATACTGGCATAGACCTGCACACCGGCCTGCCACGCGAAGATGCCAATAAGGATGAAAGCCTAAGCGGTGTCATCGGAGTCAGCCTGATTGAAAAGTTCTCCCGCGTCATACTCAACCTCAAAGACATGTACATGGAAGCCATACCGTAGCGGTTGGCGACAACGTCAGTCTTCACCCTGGCACAAAGAAATGGAGATAAGACAGATTCACGAACAGAAGAAACAATACCTTGACCTTCTCCTCCTCGGTGACGAGCAGGAAGAGATGATAGACCGTTATCTGGAACGCGGAAACATGTTTGCCCTGTACGATGGCGGGGTGAAGGCCACCTGTGTAGTTACGCAAGAGGGACACGGCATATACGAACTGAAGAACATCGCCGTCCGCCCTGCCTTTCAACGCATGGGTTACGGACGATGTCTGATAGAGTTTCTCTTTACCCATTACCGTGCCTATGGAAAGACAATGCTGGTGGGTACCGGCGACGTACCATCCACGATGGACTTTTACAAAGCCTGCGGTTTCCGGCCCTCACATCGCGTGAAGCGATTCTTCACCGACAACTATGACCATCCCATCTACGAGGACGGCATACAGTTAGTGGACATGGTGTATCTGAAACGGGACTTTTAGGGGGCAAAGTCTAACCAAACAGGTCTTGGAAACTAACGGCGACACGTGTGTGCCGCCTGTTTCCAAGACCTGCTTTTATTCAAAATAAGTCTATAGTTTTTTACAGGCTCTCCAGTATGCGCTTAAGCACTACCTGTGCCGAGATTTCGCGGTTGGCGGCCTCGGGGATGACTATCGAGGCGGGGCTCTCTATGACATCGTCGGTGACAATCATGTTGCGGCGCACGGGCAGGCAGTGCATGAAGCGGGCATTGTCTGTCACGGACATATGGCGGGCAGATACAGTCCAGTCAGACATCTCGTGATAGTCGGTCAATATCCTGCCATAATCCTCGGGACGGGTGACACCGGGGCACGACCAGTTCTTGGCATAGATGAAGTCCGCACCCTCGAAGGCCTTCATCTGATCATACTCCACACGGGCGTTGCCAGCAAAGGCAGAATCCAGTTCGTAGCCTTGGGGGTGAGTTATCACGAAGTCCACGTCAGCGGCATTCATCCATTCGGCAAAACTATTGGGCACGGCCTGCGGCAGGGCACGGGGATGCGGAGCCCAGGTGAGGACGACCTTGGGACGTGCCTTAGTCTTGTACTCCTCTATGGTAATGAGGTCGGCAAAGGCCTGCAGCGGATGCACCGTGGCTGTCTCCATGGCAAAGACCGGTCTGCCCGAATAGCGCACGAACTGGTGGTAGACGGTCTCGGCATAGTCATATTCGCGGTCGGCGAGACCTGCAAAGGAACGTATGCCTATGACATCGCAATAACTGCCCATCACCGGTATGGCCTCCAGAAGGTGCTCGCTCTTGTCACCGTCCATGATGACCCCGCGCTCCGTCTCCAGTTTCCACGCTCCGGCATTGACATCCAGTACTATCACGTTCATGCCCAGGTTCTGGGCAGCCTTCTGTGTTGAAAGGCGTGTACGCAGGCTATTGTTGAAGAACACAAGCAGGGCTGTCTTGTTGCGACCCAGCTCAACGTATTTGTAACGTTCCTGCTTGATTTCACGTGCCTCGGCCAAAGCCTGTGTCAGGTTGCCAAGGTCGCGTACATTGAGAAAACTCTTCATAAACGTTAAGTGTTTGTTTATTATTTCTCCGCTTTCAATCCTGCCAGCACGGCACGTGTGAAGCCGGCTTCCTCCATGGCATTCAACCCACGGATGGTGTAGCCTCCAGGAGTGGTAACCGTGTCAATGGCGGCCTCCGGATGCTTGCCGCTCTCCTCCAAGAGAGCCACGGCACCCTTCATGGTCTGCAGCACCGTGCTTAGTGCATCGTCAGGACGCAGCCCAAGCTCCACCCCACCCTCCGACATGGCACGTACGTAACGCATGACATAAGCTATGCCACAACCCGACAGTTGCATACCGGCCGGCATGCTGCGCAAAGGAACCACCCTCACGAGACCGCAAAGAGAGAACAACTGTTCCACCTGTTGCAAATGCGGTGATGCGGTCTCCTCCACAAAGGTCATGCCCTGACCATACTCCACTGCTACATTCGGCATGGCATAGACATCTATGCGTTCGTGCCTCACACCGGCAGCCACGCTCACCACTATCGTATCAGAGGACAGGAGAGGCAGAATTTCGGCCACGACATCGTCCACCAGCCAGGGCTTCACCGCCAACACCACTATGTCGGCTCCCAGTACCGCCTGACGATTGTCGGTAGTGACGGCAAGTTGCGGATACAGTGCAGAATAGCGGTCCAGAGTGGCCCATGTGTGTGCGGCGGCGGTAATCTGCGCCTCCATGCCCGCGCGACACCAGCCTTTGACCAAGGCACCACCCATATTACCGCAACCTATGACAGTCAGTTTCATAATGCGTAATCCTTATCCGGTTTGCACGTTTGTCCACTACCTCATACACTCTCCATCACACGGCGGAAGGCCTGGAGGAACTGTTTGGCCTCATCAATTGTGAGGCACAACGGTGGCAACAAACGGATGACATTGGTTCCGCTGCAACCGGTAAAAATGTGCTCCTCCATGATAAGACTGGTGCGAGGCCCCTTGTACGGGATGTCAAGTTCTATGCCTATCATCAAGCCTCGTCCACGGATGTCCACCACGTGGGGCAGGTTCATGGCCCGCAGCTCGGTCATAATGTATTCTCCGACCTCGGCAGCATTCTTCACAAGGCCTTCGCTCTCCATAACGTCCAGCACGGCAATGGCACCGGCACACCCCAGATGGTTGCCCCCGAAGGTGGTACCCAACTGGCCATGGACAGGAGCGAACTTGGGGGCAATGAGCACACCGCCCATGGGGAAACCGTTGCATATGCCCTTGGCCACCGTAATCATGTCCGGACGAATGCCAAGGTGCTGATGGGCGAAGAACTTTCCCGAACGGCCGTAGCCACACTGGATTTCATCACAGACAAGCACCGTGTTGTGGGCTTCGCAAAGGCGTTGCAGCTCCTGTATGAACCCGGCCTCCAGCAAGCGTATTCCACCTACGCCCTGTATACATTCGAGGATAACGGCACACACATCGTTCTTCTCTATCTCGGAACGCCATGGTGCAATGTCATTGATAGGCAAATAGGTGACATGCCCGTTGGCATTGACGGGAGCGATAATCTTCGGATTGGCCGTAGCCTCCACAGCCAATGACGTTCTGCCATGGAAAGCCTTCTCTGCCGACAGGATGCGAGTACGGCCATTGTAAAAGGATGCCAGCTTCAGGGCATTCTCATTGGCTTCGGCACCGGAATTTACGAGAAACAACTGGTAATCCTCGTACCCGGACACCTTGCCAAGAGTGAGCGCAAGGGTGCGCTGCAAGGGATTCTGTACCGAATTGCTGTAGAAACCCAGGCGGGCGACCTGCGAGGCGACAGCCTCGACATAATGGGGATGTGCATGGCCTATGCTGATGACAGCATGGCCTCCGTAGAGATCGAGATATTCCGTACCCTGTTCATCCCAGACGTGACAACCCTCGCCACGGTCTATGGCGATATCGAACAGTGGATATACGTCAAATAAATTCATTTCTTGAGGAATAATTGGTTGTGTTATCGTGTATCAGAACGCAGAAGCCTTCAGTCCCAGGCCTGCACGCTCGTCAAGGCCGAACATGAGGTTCATGTTCTGCACTGCCTGCCCCACGGCACCCTTCAACAGGTTGTCTATGCAGCATATCATCAGCAGCTGGTCCTCATACTTCTCCACGTAGACCACGGCCTTGTTGGTATTCACCACCTGCTTCATATCAGGAGACTTGGTCACGACATGGGTAAAGGCGGCATCGCGGTAATAGTCGGCATAGGCCTGCCGCACCTGTTCCAATGGTGCCGTGCAACGGGCATATGCAGTGACATAGATACCACGAGCGAAACAACCGCGCTGGGGAATAAAGAGCACGCGACCATCGTAACCGGGGCACAATTCCTGCACTGTCTGGTTTATTTCCAAGAGGTGCTGATGGGTAAAAGTCTTGTAAACCGATATGTTGTCGTTACGCCAGCTGTAGTGCGTGGTAGCTCCCGGCTTCTGCCCTGCCCCGGTAGAACCGGTGATGCCGTTGACATGGATGTCACCGCTGACAAGATGCGATTGCAGAGCTGGCAAAAGGGCCAGTTGGATGCAAGTGGCAAAGCAACCCGGATTGGCAATGTGACTTGCGCCAATGGTCTGCCGGCGATGAGTCTCGGGCAAGCCATAGACATAATCATGGTCTCCCGCAATACGGAAATCCTGCGCCAGGTCTATGATGCGAACATGGGAGGGGATGGCATGCTCCTGCAGAAAAGTCCGGCTCTTGCCGTGCCCGAAGCAGAAGAAAACAACGTCCACACCGTCCCATGGCATATCCGAGGTGAAGCATAGGTCCGTCTCGCCACAGAGGCCTTCATGAACATCGTCCACAGGGTTGCCAGCATTGGACTCGCTGTTGGCAAAGACGATCTCGGCCTGCGGATGATTGAGCAACACGCGGATGAGTTCACCGCCGGTATAACCGGCGGCACCAAGTATTCCTATCCTTATCTTCTTGTCCATATCCTTCCTGTATCAATATCTTTTGGGAGCAAGAAGCCACAACAATATGTATGTCCAGAAGCCCACACCCGCAAACCACACGGCACAAACGAAAAATATGCGCACTAACAATGGGTCAATACCGAAGTATTCGCCAAGGCCTCCGCATACGCCGGCTATCCTGCAATCGGTGCCGGAACGGTAAAAGCGTTTTTCCATCTCTCTCTAATATAATATATTGTATAAGCGCGTATGCGCCATTATTTAACGTTCCTCGTCGGGATGTGCCAAGTAATAGGCACGCAACGCGGTGGAGCTGACATTGATAAATCCCTTGGCGTCATCGCTGCTCCACGCCTTGGCAGTCTCACCGTACTCGCCAAGCTTGTTCTTGACAAGGTCGTTGGGAGAGTCCACGCCCATCGTCTGGAAACTGTAGGGACGGAGTTCCAAGGTGACCTCGCCGGTAACATTGCGCTGGCTGCTGAGGAGCATGGCCTCGATGTCCGGCATGACCGGCTCCAGGTACTGACTTTCATGAAGGAACATACCGTACCAGTTGGCCACCTGTTCCTTCCAGTACTGCTGCCACTTGCTGAGGGTGTACTTCTCCAGAAAGCGATGCGCTCCGATGATGAGCATTGGGGCGGCGGCCTCGAAGCCCACACGTCCCTTGATGCCTATTATGGTGTCACCGACATGGCAATCGCGACCGATGGCATAGGAGGCACCTATCTCCTCCACCGCCTGGATGGCTTTTATCTTGTCATCGTAGCGCACACCATTCACAGACACAAGTTCGCCTTTCTCGAAGCCCAGCTTCAACAACTCCGTACCATCCTTGGTGGGATGCTTGAGATATGCGCTCTCGGGCAGGCCCTGGGTACTGTCGAGAATCTCGCCACCACAGATGCTGGTACCCCAGATGCCCACATTATAGGAGTACTTCAACTTGGTGAAGTCGGCAAAGTAACCGTTGGAGTTCAGGTAGTCTACCTCCTCCTGACGGGTAAGGTTGCCATCGCGGGTGAGGGTGATGATTTCCACTCCGGGAGCCATCACAAGGAAAGTCATGTCGAAACGTATCTGGTCGTTGCCAGCCCCTGTGGAACCATGGGCAATGGCACTGGCACCTATTTCACGGGCATAGCGCGCTATGGCTATGGCCTGGAAGATGCGTTCGCTGGATACGCTGATGGGATAACAGTTGTTGCGCAGGACGTTGCCGAAGACCATGTACTTCAACGACTTCTGATAATACTCCTGGGTAACGTCAAGAGTGACATAGGCCTTGGCACCCAACTTGTAGGCATTCTCTTCGTTGGCCTTCAGCTGCTCTGCACTGAAACCTCCGGTGTTGGCACACGCGGCATATACCTCATAACCCTTCTCCTTGGCCAGATACATGACCGTGTAACTGGTATCGAGGCCGCCACTGAAGGCAACCACTACTTTCTTCTTCTCCATGATACGTATGTATGTTTGTTGATTTATCTTGATATTACGTGACCGCCTCCGGATTACTCTATACCACGAAGCACAAGTGTCTTCATGACGTCCTTGATTACATCGAGGCCAGTAGGCTCTCCGTGATGCTTGTCGGGATCCCAGAGCATGCCGGTGCAAACACAGAAACGACGGCCTTTGGACTCCAGAATGTCATTGTTGATACATCCCTTGCATCCGCGCCAGAATGCTTCGTCATCGGTCAGTTGGTTGAAACTGACAGGAACATAACCCAAATCCGTGTTCATCTTCATGACAGCATCACCGCTTGTGAGTGAGAATATCTTTGCATGAGGCCAGCGCAGACGGGCCAGGGTGAATGTATAGTCCTTGATACGACGCGCCACGCCAAGACCTTGGTAATCGGGATGCACTATCAGGCCGGACGTGGTGACATAATGCTTGTTGCCCCAGGTTTCAATGTAGCTGAACCCGGCAAAATGCTCCCCGTCCAATGCCAAAATGGCCTTGCCTTCCTTCATCTTCGTGGCAAGGTAGTCGTGGGTACGCTCAGCAATGCCCGTGCCACGCTTCTTGGCAGCAATGCGTATGGTTTGAAGTATCTCGTCCACATACTTCTCATGCGAGGGGTCTGCCACTACGATCTTGATGTCTGCACGCTTCTGTGCATTGTCTTCTTCCATCATCATTTGTCTTTCGGGAAAAGCTCAGGTATGACCTTGTGCCTGGACGGTGCGATACCTGCTTTCGCAATGTTGTTTACGGACGACACCCACAAAGCCTCGTGGTTGAATGTCCTGCATATATATAATTAAGGTGTAGCGGAAATTTGTCCTTGTTGCCAGTTTCGGCCCCACTGGCAGGTTACTTGGATGATACCTTGCGTCTCTTCAACTGCGGCACTATCTCCATCAGTGCCAACTTGGCATTCTCGCGTTCGGTATCCTCCGCCATCACCACTATCACCGTGTCGTCTCCGGCCACTGTACCCAGAAAGAGGGGCGACTTGTGTTCATCTATCTCATAGGCTACCAATGAAGCATGGCCAGGAGGAGTATGCAACACGGCCAGATTGCCGCTGAATTGCAACTGCCACCTGACTGCGTTCAGTTCCTCACGCGTCTTGGCCGGATCAAAATAAACCACGCCAGGCAGCGCATACACACTCTTGCCCGAACGCGTGCGCACCTTGGAAATACGCAACTGCTTCAAATCACGGCTGAGCATGGTCTGAGTGGTAGAGAAACCTGCCTTTTCAAGTTCCATTGCCAGCTCCTCCTGATTCTCGAATGGACAGTTTCCCACTATCGTCCTAATGACCTGTAATCGGGTTTTCTTATCTTGTTTTTCCATTAAAGCGACTAAGTTTGCTAACTGAACAACAGCCATGAGCATCCGTAGCGGACACCATCATGTTTCAATGTGCAAAGGTATGAAAAAAATAATGCATATGCATCAAAACAACGTTCCTGCGCACCATTATTATGCAAAATAAGTGCATAAAGAGCCTAAACTGCAAATTTATGCACTTTTACACATTGGCCGATTAAATGTACCATCCCGTTTGCGTACTGAATAATCACTGCACAACCATAGTGACACATCCTCGGGCAATCAACTCATCCACCCCAACCATCAGGTTGCATATGTAAGATTTGTCGTTCCCGTATTGCCGGCATCCCGACAATACCATGGACACACCACCGGCCACACTATGACCACTACCATACTACGATCAAGGGTGCGGCAATGTCATGGTAGAAACGAGGTTCTATCAGAATTACACACGTGTAAGAATTTTTCTATCCCTGCTGTAACCAGAATTGCCAAAGGCAAGATGCTCCGACATGACCAAGTTTCACAGAATCAATACGACTTTGTCGGGATATTGAGAACTTTATTCGGGACACCATTGGCCCAAGCCACAAAAAGACCGGCTTTTCCTTTGATGTAAGCCCAAAAATATGTAATTTTGCTTGCAGATAACCGTATAAACGATTCAAATTATACACCAAAATGAAAGCATTAGTCAAGAAAGAGGCCTGCAAGGGCCTTTGGATGGAAGACGTTCCAATGCCCGAGGTGGGCGTGAACGACGTCCTTATCAAAATCAAGAAGACCGCTATCTGCGGCACCGACCTGCACATCTACAAATGGGACGAATGGAGCCAAAAGACCATCAAGACTCCCATGACCATAGGTCACGAATACGTTGGCGTGGTGGAAAAGGTTGGCCCTGGAGTACGCAACATCAAGGTGGGTGACCGTGTTACCGGCGAAGGGCACATCGCCTGTGGCCATTGCCGCAACTGCCGTCGCGGCCTGCAGCATATCTGCGAAAACAGCATTGGCGTGGGCGTGAATCGCGATGGCGCTTTTGCCGAATACCTGTCCATCCCCGAAAGCAACGTGGTAAAGTTGGATAGCCGTATCAGCGACGACATGGCTGCAATCATGGATCCATTCGGCAACGCCACACATACCGCCCTCTCGTTCCCCCTCCTGGGAGAGGATGTTCTCATCACAGGTGCAGGCCTGATTGGCACCATGGCTACGGCCATAGCCAAGTTTGCAGGTGCCAAGAACATCGTGGTAACAGACCTTAGCGAATATCGTCTGGACATTGCCAAAAAGATGGGGGCCACTTGCACTGTCAACGCATCCAAGGGCGAGACTGTGGCCCAGGCAATGGAAAAACTCGGCATCCGCGGCTTCGACGTAGGCTTGGAAATGTCTGGTTCTCCCATCGCTTTCCGCGACATGGTAGCACACATGTACAATGGTTCCAAGATTGCCCAGCTTGGTATCCTCCCACCTTCCACCACCGTGGACTGGAGCGAAATCATCTTCAAGGCTCTCACCATCAAAGGCATCTACGGCCGCGAGATGTGGGAAACATGGTACAAGATGGAGCAAATGCTGGTATCAGGCCTCGATCTCAGCCCCGTCATCACACACCGCTTCCCTGTGGCAGAGTTCCAAAAGGGATTCGACATCATGGAATCAGGCCAGTGCGGCAAGGTGATTCTGGAATGGGAATAACAAATATACAGAAAACATCATAGAAAAAACTGCGTTGCACGCGATATAGCGGCAACGCAGTTTTTTCTTTCAATAAAGTCTGTCGTCAAGCAGCGGCAGTAGTCTGGCTGAGGAAAGGAATGCATAACAGTCCTGGCTTACAACAGGCTCACCCTTTCGGCCCGGACGGGCCAATCAAGAAAAATGGATGCGCTCTCATCGAACTGTACTGGCTGTTCGGTAGTAAGCAGATGCAAGGTTCCACCATGGGAGATGCGTTTTTCCATGTCGGTGTGGCGATGAAGATAGTCCTGCAAACTGCGAGCGACATACTCTCCTTGCGGTACCACCGTTACACCGGCAGGAACGTAACGGTTGATCTTGTCCAACAGTATGGGATAGTGAGTACAACCCAAGATGACGGAGTCTATCAGTGGATCGACATCAAACATCTCTTCTATCTTACGGCAGATGAAGTAGTCCGCACCAGGACTATTCGCTTCATTATTTTCAACCAATGGGACCCACATGGGACAGGCGACACCTGTGACATGAATATCAGGATACAACTTGGCTATTTCCATATTATAAGTACCAGAACGAATCGTGCCGGGAGTTGCGAATATCCCCACGTGCCGGGTACGAGTTATGTTACCGATACATTCAGCCGTCGGACGAATGACGCCAAGGACACGATTATCCCGAGCCAACACAGGCAAATCCCTCTGCTGGATGGTGCGCAAAGCCTTGGCTGATGCCGTGTTGCAGGCAAGTATGACCAAAGGGCACCCCTCCTGAAACAGGCGTTTCACCGCCTGAAAGGTAAATTCATAGACTACCTCAAAACTGTGGGTTCCATATGGAGCACGAGCATTGTCACCCAGATACAAGTAATCGTACCCGGGCATGATATGGCGGATTGTCCGTAAGATGGTCAATCCGCCATATCCGCTATCGAAAATTCCTATTGGAGACAATTAAACAGGTATTGAATTACTGCACTGGTACAGAAGTAGTGGTATCGATACCCAGATGATGCATGACTGCGACTGTAAGATCCGCCGCCAACCCTTGTACTATATATGGTACGCTGCCATCATCCAGGTCATACACTATACTGACACCTTTTTCCTGAGCGACGATGGCAACAGCTTCTGCCAATTCAGCCTTGACATCCGCTAACATGCTACGTTCTGCCTCAGCCAGCAGTTTCTGTGCCTTGATACGGAACTCGGCATTGGTTTCCAGCATTATCTGCAGCTCATTCTGGCGCTTATCCAAAATAGTCTTAGGAAAGTCCTTTTGCCCTTGCATGAATTCCTCGAACTTGCGCTGGAAGTCATTTTCACTCTTCTTGGCCTCGGCCTCGTATTGCTCTTTGAGAGATTTAAGGCTTTCCTGCATTGCAAGAAACTGTGGCATGCGCGGCAATATGACGTTGCTGTTAATCTGTCCCATGACAAACACTCTCGGACGCTGTTGCTGTGTCTGCGATTGCGTCACCGTGTCGGTCTGCATGGATTCTTCTGCCTGTGCCCGCACGCCCTGTCCCCATGAAATCATCACAACAAGGCAGCACATCTTGGCGAGCAAAAATATATTCATTACCTTCATCGCTTTTGCTTTTTATGTGTGTTATCCGTACCAATTGGCATACAGGCCCATGCTGTTATTCTTTGATACAGAGACATGCACAGTTATCACTTTGCAGGGGTAGCCGCAGCAGTGGCGGTCACGCCCAGCTCCTTCTTGATTTGGGCCGTAATGTCGGTACTGAGTGCATCGTTGATGAACGAAATGGCACCGCTGCTGATATCCACTACATAGACATAGCCACCGGCTTCACCCAATTTCTTAACCACGGCCATCACTTTCTCGCTAATCAGCCCCATCTTCTCCTGAGTAGCCTTCTGCAAGGCCATCTGGCTATCCTGGAGGCTCTGCTGATAACGCTGGCCCAAGTCATTCAGTTCTTGTTCACGACGTGCGCGGACATTGTCCAGGAGATTGGCAGACTCCTTCTGATAATCCTCGTACTTCTTCTGCATTTCGTCCTGCATCAGCTTAAGGTCCTCCTCATACTGCTTCTGCATGTTCTGCAACTCGGTCTGGGCGGCAGCGTACTCCTTCATGTTGGGAAGAATTTCGGTAGAATTAAAGTGAGCGAACTTTGCCTGAGCCATTACGGTCAGAGGCGCAGCCATGAGTATGGCCAACAAAATCTTCTTCATAATTGTTGTAGTTTCTATTGGTTGATTGATAAATTGTCATTAGTTGTAACCCAACTTTGCCAATACCTCATTGGATATATCAGCTTTGGGAGAAGCGAAGATGATACCGCTGTCGGATGCACGATCCAATATAAGGCTATATCCTTTCAGTTCCGAGATGTCCTTGATGGCATTATATATCTCATCCTGAATGGGAGCCATAAGACTCTCGCGCTTTTTGAAAAGCTCACCTTCGGGACCAAAATACTTCTTTTTAAGGTCAGCGGCTTCCTTTTCCTTTGCTACGATTGCCTCTTCGCTCTTCGCCTTTTGCTCATCAGAAAGGAACACTGCCTCACCTTGATACTTCTTATACATGTTCTGAGCCTCTGTCTGCAAAACTTCCACTTCGGCCTGCCACTTCTTGGATACCTGGTTCAACTGCTCCCCGGCACGCTCATATGCGGGAATGTGATTTAGGATATACTCCATGTCCACAAGGGCGAACTTCTGTGCGTCGGCAGAAACGGCAATAGCCACCAATGCCACGAATGCAAGAAATAGTCTTTTCATATTCATATCTGTTTTTATGTGCCCTGCATGGGGGAAGTCACCAACCCTCGCGAGAGACACGGTTAACACATTTGCTTCACAATCTCCATCATGCCATCAGAACTCTTGGCCCAGGACAAAGTGGAAGTGACTGCCGCCATAAGTGCTTACACCTTGTACCTTGTCGAAACCGTATGCCCAGTCGATACCCAACAGGCCCACCATAGGCAGGAATATGCGGGCACCCACACCCACGGACTTCTTCAGGTCGAAGGGATTAAAGTCACCGATTTTACTCCAGCAGTTACCACCCTCGGCAAATACCAGGCCATAGATGTTCGTGCTTGCTCCCAACATAAATGGATAACGCAGTTCCACAGACATACGGGTATAGGCATATCCCATATTGCCCGCAGGCGTAATAGAACCATTGTCATATCCCCTTAGGCCGATAGTTTCGGTCGAGTACAATGAAGAGTAACCGGTAGTACCGTCACCGCCCATATAATAGTTTTCAAAAGGCGACGGCTTATGCTTGTTATACGAACCAAGCAAACCAATTTCCGCACGTGTAGACAGCACGAAGCATTTGCTGTGAGAAGAGAGTGCCGTGAATGTACGTGCCTTGAACTTCCACTTATGGTATTCTATCCATGAATACTTCTCCTGCAACTCTTTCATATATGTGTTGCTCGACATATTGTTGGCAAGGTTGGCATAATCCTTTCCATCCCAAAGAGAGAATGGCGGAGTAAGCGCTACAGACAACATGACTTCGGAACCGTTGCGTGGATATATCGGATTGTCAGTGCTGCTGCGTGACAGGGTCAGACGCAATGCCAGATTGTTGCAGTTGCCGTTCGTCATCAAAGAGAAATAGTTCCAATCCTTCATCATATAGCGCGTATATGACAATTCCGCACTGAATTGGAAATAATCGTCAGGCCAGCGTAAACGTTTACCCCATCCAATTGAAACACCAAAAATCTGCTGATACTTATCGGGATCATAGAAGTTCTCGTAATTACCGTAGCCATAGCCATAGCCGTAACCGTAGCCATAACCACTACCATAGCCACCATAGAGACCGTTATAGTAATTATTATAGAACGCAGAGTTATAATAACGGTCGCTCACATCCGTCTGCTTACTATAGAAAGCACTGAACGACAACGTATTTGGACGTTTGCCACCAAACCATGGGTTGACGTAGGAGATGCTGTATTGCTGGTAATATGAACCGTTGGTCTGACCACTGATGCTGAATGTCTCACCGTTACCTTGAGGCATTATGCCACGACGAATACCACCCTTCTTAAAGAGATTGGCCAAGCAGAAGTTGGCAAATTTCAAACCTATTTTACCTATGACACCAGTCTGACCGTAACCAAGAGAAAACTCAATCTGGTCATTGCTCTTAGGCTCCAAGCCCCATCCCAAGTCAACAGTACCATTGTTGGCATCAGGCTCTATCTTGTAGTCGATATTCTCAGCATTGAAATGTCCCATACTGCCGATTTCACGGAAGGAACGTTCCAAGGCTTCCTTCGAGAACAAGTCGCCAGGCTTATTGCGCAGTTCACGGCGGACAACGTTTTCATAGACACGATCGTTACCAGTAATCTTCACATGACTGATACGAGCTTGCGGACCTTCGTTAATGCGCATCTCCAAATCAACGCTGTCGCCTACTATATTCACTTCCACTGGATCCAAGCGGAAGAAGACATAACCATTATTGTAATACTGGTTGCCAACAGCATCTGCATCCGTATTCAGGCGGTCGCTCAATCTCTTCTGATTGTAGACATCACCTTTCTTCATGTCTAATAATCTGGCCAAGTCCGCAGTCTTGTACACAGTATTGCCTACCCATTCCACATTGCGTAGATAATACTTGTCGCCTTCTTCAACATGTATATTCAAGTCCACATGTTTCTCGTCCACGGGCTTCACAGTGTCGGCCACAATGATAGCATCACGATATCCCAACTCTGCATAATAGTTCTGCAAGTTCTCCTTGGCTTCCTTGTACTTGGCGTCCACGAACTTGTGACTGCGGAACCAGTTATGAAAGCCTTTCTGCTCGCGCACCGTCTTCAGTACGCCCTTGGACAGTATATTACCCTTCAACTTGCGTTCCGGTATTACCGTATTGCCTACAACGTTGATTTTGCGGACCAGTATCTTACCGTTCTTCTTCACATTCACGTCCACAACCACCTTGTCCGGAGCTGCAGGATCATCGTGCTGCAATATCTCTATCTCGGCATTCTTGAATCCCTTGTCCTCAAAATAACGCTGACCGAGAATCTTGGCCCTGTCTATCATATTAGGGGTCAGCTGGTTATCGGTCATCAATCCAAGTTTGTCCTTCAAGTCGTCCTTTTCACCCTTCCTGACTCCGTTGTAGTTTATCTTGGATATACGTGGACGCGGTGCCAACTGCACATGCAGGTAAGCCGAGTCGTTTATTATGGAGTCCACCTTTATAGCCACATTGGAAAACAGGCCATTCTTCCAATATCTTTTGATCGCCTTGGTTATCTCATCGCCAGGAATAGAGATGACATCACCCACGGCTATACCAGAAAGACGTGCCAGCATGGACTTGTCGTAATTTGCAATGCCGTCCACGTCTATGCTCTTGACTACCACACGGCGCGGTGTACGGCTATAATCGACAGAAACTGCCGTATCGCGCTCCAAGTACTGTGCGCACAACTGGAGTGGCGCCATGCACATGATGGCTGTATATAATATAATAAGGTATATCTTATTCTTCATCTGTTATCTGCTCTCCGGTTTTACCATATCTGCGTTGACGATGCTGATAGTCTGCAATGGCCATTCTCAAGGACTCCTCATTGAAGTCAGGCCAATATTGGTCTGTGAAATAAAATTCGGAATATGCACACTGCCATAGCAAATAATTGCTTATGCGCAATTCCCCTCCCGTACGTATAAGCAGATCTGGATCTGGCATGAAATTCGTGGCAAGATGTGTCGCCAAGGTCTCTTCCGTGATGTCCTCAGGAGCAATGGCACCGTCCCTCACCTTGTCCGCCAGCATGCGTGCGGCTCGCGTCAACTCCCATCTGCTGCTATAGCTCAAGGCCACTACCATGGTCATGCCTGTGTTCGTGGCCGTGCGCTCGATGCACTCGTTCAGACGTTTCTGCACGCTCCGTGGCAAACGTTCAATTTCGCCTATCATGCGGAAGCGCACATTATTTTTCATGAATATCTCTTCCTCCAGATTGGTCAGCACCAGATTCATCAAGGCTTCAATCTCCTCCATCGGCCTGTTCCAGTTCTCCGTGCTGAAAGTATATAATGTGAGGTACTTCACACCCAATCGCGTAGCCTCTTCAGTAATTCTCTTCACCGTGGCCACGCCTTCCACATGCCCAGCCGTCCTCGGCAATCCCTTTGCCTTGGCCCAGCGACCGTTACCATCCATGATGATAGCTATGTGTGCCGGCATCCGGCTTTTGTCTAATTGTTGCATCGTCTATATTTCGGACTAATGTCATATGTCAGCGAGAACATAAAGAAGGAATATGAATCCTTGTTCTTCAGTCCCGAACTCTCTATATAATAAGGATCGCTCAAATGCACGCCATCCAGTTTATCTGTCGTGGAGAAGCGGTGCGTCCACTCCCACACCAGATTAAGTCGCGGTTTCACCTTGTACTTCACTCCGACACCTATGGGGAAGTTGGCACCGAAGGCAGTACCGTCTCCTGCCGCTCCCACGGTAGCACCGATCCCAAGGATAGCGTACGGCGTTATCCGGGAAAGCCTTTTGTAGCCAGGCCCCATGCCATATCCCCAGAAGTTAAGTTCAAACTGAGCCCCAATGTCCACGACATTGCCATTGAACTTCAAATCCACGCTCTGTTCCGTAGTTCCCGGCTCTTCCGGAATGTAGTAACCATGGGTAGAGCCTCCGTACCTTCCGTAAGCCAGATTCATCTTCAGGGCCATTCTCGGGTTGAAGTCGCGTCTCAGCATAAAGGCCGCCATGAAGCTACTGCCCGAAAACGGAGTTCCGTTGGCATCACCCATATAATAGCACAACCCCGCACCACCGCCTATGTCCCAACGGTATTCCAGCACCTCTTGCTGAGCCAACGCCAGGCCGATGTCCATGCAGGCCATCATCAGGATTATAGCCAATAATCTCTTCACTCCAACGGCATTACTCTATGTCCGGACGGGCAAACCCCAACCGGTTGATACGTCCGCGGTACACCTTTCCCCCGGCCATCAGCCACAGGAATTTGTCCCTATCCACACCAGAGGCTATATGGCCAGTCACGTTCAACAAGTCCGCAGGTGGCAGCACGTCCGCCAGCCTCCACCATGTCAGGCCATTGTCCTCGCTGACAAGGAACCGGCCCAATGCCTCCACTTTGCCATCCAGACTACGTCCGCCGATGGCCATCAGCTTGTTGTCATAGTACACCAAGTTGAGGTACTCCAGCATTGGCATCTGGTGTGTATTGTCCCATGTACGGTTGTAGTGCATCCACATCTCGCTGCCCTCGTTCTCAAACTCGGCCCAAGACCTGCCCCACACCACAGCCGTTGTATCTTCTGCCACGCTACGGTTACCCGCAACCAGCATTCTTGTCACGTCATCCTTGTCCGAATATGTCAGGAATGCAAGTTCCCTGTCAGGAAGCAACGAAGCATCTTCGTCCATTCTCTCGGCATTCCATATCATATCATCAACCGAGGCACTATGGAAAGAACCCTCCGCCATCACATATATCCGGTCCCCGGACACACCCACCAAGCGCAATCCGTCGCGTTGCGCCAAAAGATTCCACGACACGCCATCGGCACTTGCATAAAGGGCACCGTCCGTAGTGTTCACATACAGCTGTTCCTCACCGCCATAACATGCCAACGAAGCCACATCGGCGTTCAGTGGCAAATCCGTAACCTGTCTGGTCCAATCGCCCAAATTGCTGGTCGCATGCGTCAGCCACAGCACGGCACTCCCGTCATTCACCATCACGACCATCTTGTCTTCCCATCCCATGGCTTTCATAGGATAGGCACCGCTTACGGCAGGATCGGCCGTCACCGTCTCCCACCTCAGGCTGTCGCCATGCACGGTGTGCACATTGGCGCGCAAGGTATATCTCCGCTCCGTATTGTCAGTCGCCAGGACTCGTATGTACAGAGGCTTGCGCAAGTCTATGCTGTCCGTGCCGTTGTAAACAAGCCATGGGTCATCTTCCCATGCATCAGATGCACGGTAATAAGCTATGGCTCCAGTGTAGGCAAGGTTCATGACGCATCTGGACATATCCGTATCATAAGGAAGAGAATCCCTGTTCTCCACCAGCAAGTTTCTATGGTCGATGGAGAACACCCACTGGGATGCAGTAAAGGTGGAGTAATAGGTACTGTCCGTGACACCATCGGAGGCCTTCACGGTAACCTGCCGTCTAAGCGTATTGAACTTCACATTAGAAATATAGCACGTATTGCTCCTCACCGGTCCGTCGTCGTCGCTGGCATTATCGGACATACATGACACCGTCAGAAAAACGGTCACCATCGCCAACACTGCCATCTGCAACAGCCCCGCCATTGCGCTTCCTTGCTTCTTGTACATTATAATATACGATTTGGCCACAAAAATACGGCATTTATTCCACATCTCTGTCATATGCATACACTAAATGCGTCTTGTGTTAATGAAAATTAGCAATTTGTTACCGTCCGCCACATGTTCCTCACACAGTTTAGCATGACACAACCGAGGTGCCGCCACCATGCCGTTCTCCTCCGTCGCCACAGGTTCCCTGCGGGGCGTCGGGCATATCTCCACGCGGGCATCGTCCCACAAGTCCTCGTTGATGAAACTTTGAAGCAACTTGCTGCCGCCCTCCACCAACAGGTGCTGCACTCCGCGTTTGTAAAGGTCAAAAAGTATTTCCGGCAATATCTCATTGCCATACACAAGCGTCTCGGCATCATTGCCATGCCCGGATGCCTTTGCCCCGTAATTGCCTGCATCTCCCAGACGCCCGCGTCTGTCTATTGTCACACGCAATGGCGAGTTGCCACGCCACAAGCGCGTGTTCAGCAACGGTTTGTCTGCCAACATGGTGTTCGTGCCCACCATTATCGCCTGACAGCGGGCACGCAACCTGTGCACGAGCATCTCGGTAAACGGTGTGGACATTCTCAATCTCTCGCCCACTGGCATACAGCGGCATCCCATTGTGCCGTCGTCGGTCTGCGCCCATTTCAATGTCACGCGAGGACGACGGTTGCCATGATAAGTCAGGAAACAGGGGTTTATCGCCCGGCATTCATCCTCCATCACGCCAGTCTCCACTTCTATGCCGGCTTCCCTTATGCGACGTATGCCTTCGCCGTTAACCTTGGAATTAGGATCCTGCATGCCTATCACCACACGGTCGAACCCACACTTCACTATCAGGTCGCAGCAAGGCGGTGTCTTGCCCCAATGGGCGCACGGCTCCAAGGTGACGTATATAGTGCAGCCGGCAAATTCCCTTTCCGCCGGTTCTTTCCGTGCGGCAATCCATCCGGCATTTCCACGGGCATTCTCCACGGCATTCACCTCGGCATGCGGTCCGCCATAGCGACGATGGTATCCCTCACCTATGATATTGCCGTTGTGAACAATCACCGCACCCACCATGGGGTTGGGCATCGTGGCAGCCTCTCCACAACGGGCCAGCTGTATGGCACGCTGCATGAATTTCCTATCCTCTGCATTCATTTTCCACATCTATTATTTTGTCATCCGCCCACTTCTCCGTAACTTTGAGGCATGAATCACTTGAAAGAACTCCAGAACCACTATGGGCCTGCCGAGGGTCGCGCGCTCTACCGCATGGTCATGGAAGAGTGCTTCGGGCTGACACACACCGATATATTGTTGGGCAAAGATAATGAAATTTCCGAAGAACAGCAACAACGGCTCAATGAAATAACCGGGCGTCTGCTGAAAAACGAACCCATACAGTATGTCCTGGGACGGGCAACGTTCCGCGGCCGTTCCTTCGAGGTATGCCCGGGAGTGCTCATTCCACGCCCAGAGACCGAAATACTGGTGGACACAGTGTCCTCAATCTGTGCCTCCATGTCTGCGTCCGATTACATCCCGCACATTCTGGACATCGGCACCGGCAGCGGATGCATAGCCGTGTCTCTGGCCATGGATGGATATCGCGCCACGGCCATGGACATCTCGACCGCCGCCTTGGATGTGGCGGCACGCAACGCAGCCGGACTGGGCGCCGAGGTCGAATTCATCCAGGAGGACATTCTGCAGCCATCACCCTCGGACTTCCGCTGGGACATCATTGTGAGCAATCCGCCATACGTGTGTCTGCACGAGGCGGCAGAAATGGAACCCAATGTCCTGTTGTACGAGCCTCACAACGCTCTCTTCGTTCCCGACACCGACCCTCTGATTTTCTACCGTGCCATCTCGGCATATGCCATGTCGCACCTCACCGCCGGAGGATGGCTGTGCCTGGAGATAAACAGAGCATACCCCAGGGAAATCACCGACTTACTTACGTCCTTCGGCTTCGTGGACGTGAACATAACTCCCGACCAATATGGCAACCTACGCATCGCGTCAGCTCACCTTTGAGCAAGCACTCTCACGTGCCGCTTCCCTGTGCGGCACATCGGAACATTGCATAGCGGAAATCGCAGAAAAGCTTGCCCGCTGGGGCATGTCGCAAAAGCAGTCCGATGAAATAATAAACCGTCTGCTGGACGAAAAATACATCGACGAGTCACGTTACGCCATGGCATACGCCCGCGACAAACTGCGCTTCTCGCATTGGGGACGTGTCAAAATCCGAATGATGCTGCGCATGCGGCACATCCCTGAACCGCTGATACGGGAGGCTCTCGACGCCTTGGATACTCAGGAGTACGACGACATTGCCAGGCAGGTCATCGAGGCGAAAATGCGTAGCACGGATTTCACCGACAGCTATGCCGCCAGCAACAAGGTCATACGTTTTGCCATGCAACGGGGATTTGAAACGGAAGAAATAAAAAAGTATCTGAATTCACAGGCCATGGAGCAGGAATAGGCAACAAGGCAGGAAACGAAACGGACGAAACGGACAAAAGACGACGCCAATCACACGAGCACGCCTTGCCATACGGACCGGCAACCATGTCAGGCACAATAACACCCGTTAATTTTATGCGCAAGAACATGCAATATCAGAATGTGGAATAACACGTCCGTTTGACCGGATGGCATGAAGAAAACGGATTTAACCTTCCATGGACAGACAAAAAGCACCCAAAATGGTGCAAAAGCAGCCATCTCCACTCTTACACGGGAACGCCAGAATACACAACCCACTCATTCCCATCTGTTTGCCAGAATCCAACATTTCGCAACGCCTTACCCTCTGAGCGCAAGAATTTGATTCTCGAACGAACTTGACCACATTCCCCACGAAAACCGATCTGCAAATACGCGAATTCGCAGGTCGGTTTTCGCGTATTCACAACCGCGTCTTCGCTATGACTCGCCCACGACAATGCGGAAGCCAAAATCCGATGCAACAAACACAAGCACCGACCGCATAAATACGCAACACTCATATGCAGCAGTGACCTGTACCACATTGCATTTGGCAATGCTATGGTCCGACGGACCTTGTATTACACGAAAAACAGAATAGTTTCATCATAATTACGGCACCCCAATCAAATTTATCACAATTTACAGACACATACTCCGCAAAAAATCCCTATCTTTGCACGGAGACTGCATATATAATAAGGTATAAACATATTTAAGCACACATACGACATGAATACGCTTGAAACAATCTTTGCCGACAAACTTCTCAAAGTCAAGGCCATCAAACTTCAACCCGCCAATCCATTCACCTGGGCAAGCGGTTGGAAATCCCCTTTCTACTGCGACAACCGCAAGACGCTGTCCTACCCCGATTTGCGTTCCTTCGTCAAGCTGGAGACAGCCCGCATAATCATGGAACGTTTCCCGCAGGCCGAGGCCGTTGCAGGTGTGGCGACCGGTGCCATTCCGCAGGGAGCCATGGTAGCGGATGCGTTGGGATTGCCTTTCGTCTATGTGCGTTCCAAACCCAAGGACCACGGTCTGGAGAACCTCATCGAAGGTGAACTGAGAACCGGAGCCAAGGTTGTGGTCGTGGAGGATCTCATCAGCACAGGCGGCAGTTCGCTGAAGGCTGTGGAGGCCATACGCAAGGCTGGTTGCGAAGTTGTGGGCATGGTGGCATCCTACACCTACGGTTTCGACGTGGCCGAAAAGGCTTTCAGCGAGGCAGGCGTGGAACTGGTAACGCTCACCAACTACGAGGCCGTAGTGGCACAGGCACTGGCCACGGGATATATCCACGAAGAGGATGTCGAGCTCCTCAACCAATGGCGCAAGGCTCCTTCAGAATGGCAAGGCTGACCCCCTACCGCGCACCGTTATTTTACACACGATAGCATATACACACAACTTATGAACAAATATGAAAGTACGGTCAAGACCGTCTATGCTCCCGTAGAACGCGTCTATGCCCGTTTGTCAGACCTCAACTCCCTGCAAGTCATCAAGGAGCGGGTCGACGACCCTCGTTTCGAGGAAATGATAAACAGCCAGGTGCCCCAGGACAAGCGTCCCACACCGGAACAGATGCAGAAATTGCGCAACAACATACGCAACCTCCAACTCACCACCGACACCATGTCGGGACACATAGGCCCCTTGGGCGACTTCACCCTTAGAATAGTGGAGCGCACGGAACCCAAGCTGGTAAAACTGGAACTGGAGGGGGCACCCATACAGGTGACCATGTGGGTGCAGATGTTGCCATCGGACGAGAACAGCAGCAGAATGAAGGTGACATTGGGAGCAGACCTCAACTTCTTTATTCGCAAGATGATAGAATCCAAGCTGGAGAAGTCGGCTGAAGGACTGGCACAGTTCCTGTCGCAGATTCCATATTGACACACGACATTTGAAACGGCACATTGCCCCACTCTCCTCAGGGACGGGGCATGTGCCGTGAAATTTATACCAGGGTTCCATCATTCCTCTGCCCACACCTTGGGCGTTTGCCACTTTCAAGGCACAGGCAGACATGACATGACATCGGGGGGCCTTTGCTTGCCCTTTTCAACAACCAGACATCACTTAATACATAACTCTAATCATATGGCAAAACTTTGGGACAAAGGATTTGAGATAAACGCCGAAATAGAACGTTACACCGTAGGACGCGACCGCGAACTGGACCTCTATCTGGCTCAGGACGACATACTCGGTTCCATGGCACACATCACCATGCTGGAAAGCATCGGGCTGTTGCAAAAGGATGAACTCACAGCACTGTTGGCTGGCCTCAAAGACATCTATGCCCAAACCCTGCGTGGCGAATTTATCATAGAAGACGGCATTGAGGATGTGCATTCGCAAGTGGAGCTGATGCTCACACGCTCACTTGGCGACGTGGGCAAGAAAATACATTCCGGACGTTCGCGCAACGACCAGGTCCTTGTGGACTTGCGTCTGTTCACACGCCGGCAATTGCGTCTAATCGTGGAAGACGTCTGCACATTGTTCCGCGAACTGCAGACACAGAGCGAAAGACACAAGAACGTGCTAATGCCGGGATACACTCACCTGCAAGTGGCCATGCCTTCCAGTTTCGGCCTGTGGTTCGGAGCCTATGCCGAGTCCCTGGTGGACGACATGACGATGTTGCAGGCGGCATACCGCCAGACCAACCGCAACCCTCTGGGATCGGCAGCCGGATATGGCAGCAGCTTCCCCTTGGACCGCGGCCTGACCACGCGCCTGCTTGGCTTCGACTCCATGGACTATAACGTGGTCTATGCACAAATGGGACGCGGAAAGACCGAACGCAACGTGGCCTTTGCCATGGCTTCTGTGGCAGGAACCATCAGCAAACTGGCTTTCGACGCCTGCATGTTCAATTCACAGAACTTCGCTTTCGTGCGCCTTCCCAAGGAGTGCACCACCGGCAGCAGCATCATGCCCCACAAGAAGAATCCGGACGTATTTGAACTTACACGTGCCAAGTGCAACAAACTGCAAGCCTTGCCACAGCAGATAATGATGATAATGAACAACTTGCCCTCGGGATACTTCCGCGACTTGCAGATCATCAAGGAGGTCTTCCTGCCTGCATTCGCAGAATTGCGCGATTGCCTGCAGATGTCGGCATACATCATCAGCAGGATGGAGGTGAACGAGCATATCATGGACGACCCGCGCTATGACCTGATGTTCTCCGTGGAGGAAGTCAACCGCCTGGTAACCACCGGAGTGCCTTTCCGCGATGCCTACCGTCAAGTGGGCATGGACATAGAGGCAGGCGGTTTCATACCATGCAAGAACATACACCATACCCATGAAGGCAGCATAGGCAACCTGTGCAACGAGCAGATAGCAGACCTGATGAATAATCTGGTGAATGACTTCCATTTCGACCGCACGGACAAGGCATTGAATGCCCTGCTGGCATGAAGCACAAACGCGTGTGGCAGGATTGAGATTCCAGCCACATGCCCAAGCACATTCTCCAAACAATGAAGATACTTCGCAACCTGCCCTGCGCACTCGCCGCCGTCATCGCACTGGCTTCATGCGGCAAGGCCGACAATCGTTTCAGTTCATACGACGCACGTTTTTCATATTCACCCGTCACAGCCGTGCCGAATCTCTACCGTGCATGTACATCCATGGGCGAATTTTGTTCCATCACGTATCCGCCAGGCAACAGGTATGTCATCAAGAGTCCGTCCATGCCATCCGCACCCGACTACATCGTACGTACTGCCATACAGGGATACCAAGAGTTCATACTGGGTCTTGGCGGAGGCCTCATCATAGGCCTGCCCAACATGCCAGAGATGCTGGAGCAGGAAAGCCATGTAACATGCTACGACCTGTGCTGCCCCAATTGCTACAAAAGCTTCAACACCCTAAAACAGTTGGAATTGCACACCGACGGCACGGCCTTGTGCCAGTCATGCAACCGTACCTACGACCTCAACAACCAGGGCATCATTGCCCGAGGCGATGCAGGACGTTCACTTTTCCGATACTACGTGCACTACAACAGTTTCAGCCAAACCCTTACCGTTAACAACAGATAAGGAAAGCCAGACAATTGTAGCACATTAAATATCATTGACACTGAAGCGCGACAACCGGTCAGGCAACCATGACCCTATGGCTTCAGGAATAGCAGAAAGGCTGCCCCTTGGTGTAACAGGAGCAGCCTTTCTGAATGAAACGAGCAATCACATCAAGCCTCCGTCCGCTGTTGGCGATGCTTTGACTTGTTCACAAGACGCTTTATCCACAGGTAATACCCGGTCAGAGGAAGCGTGGCACCAAGCAGTACGGCAAGGAAAGTGACAATGCGGGTAAGCCATCCGCCCCAGCTGCCAACATGCACAGTATAGACCGAACCGCGCAAACGTGTTGCCTTGTCCTGCTCGGTATACGGCGCATGATTTGTTATCTGTCCGTTCACAGGATTGAAGTCGAAACCTGATAGAACGGTGATTTTATCTCATAGTCGGAAAACAGATACGTGACCGCCAGCGAAACGGCAATGGCAGCCAATGCCAAAATGCGTTGCCGCCTCATCCGGAACAACCGTGGAATAGCGAAATACTTGTACACGAAGTACGTGACATATAGCCACACTACAAACGAACCGAAGAACCAAGGATGGGTGCCCCACCACCTTTCCACCGGAAATGCGTACATCAGCAACGGCAACAGGACGATGCAGAAAAACAAATCTATGTCAAGGGCCAAGTTCTTCATTTGTATATACATGTGGTGGAATACAACGCATGAATCTTGTATCCGTTCCATTCTTAGAATGGTGCAAAGATAATCCTTTTTACACTGAAAATACGATTTTTGCTCATCCGTTCACCACCCGAAAACGGTTATTTGCCCCCGAAACCAGCCTCCCTGTCCACAAATGCAAGATTTTTCCAACAGAAACACATGCCCGCGCATACCTCTGTACACGATTTCAATATCCGGTATTGTCGGCACCTGGACAATACTATTGATACAGCCTTGACAATACTATTGTCGGGAGTGCGACAATAGTATTGTCAGAACGCAGGATTCCAAGGACACAGCATATGCATACACTCTTATACCATTCCATTGGACGGGAGCATGGGTGAACTTGTCCGTCATGCCAAGCGCATTCTTGTTCACCACCAAAAACAAGTTATCTGCCACCGCTTTCCGGGAACGATCATTTAATCTCATGTCTGATGGTTATTTTTGCGGTACCGGAGTGTGGATACCAACCATATAATCAATATAATCACATCATAACAATCATGTATCGCAAGACTTTGCTGATTATCCTTGCAGGCCTGGCAATAACCTCCTGCAAGCAAGAAACTCCCAAAGAGGAGAAGTCGAGTTACAAGACAATGACCTTAAAAGAGGAAAGCCGCACGCTAAGCCAGGAATACACCGCCAGGCTGGAAGGACAACAAGTGGTGGAGATTCGTCCGCAAGTTAGCGGCCTCATCACGCAAATACGCATAAACGAAGGACAGAAGGTCGTGAAAGGGCAGACCCTGTTCGTCATAGACCAGGTACCCTACCGTGCAGCACTGGCAGAGGCAACGGCCAATGTGAAGAGCGCAGAGGCAAAACTTGCCACGGCACGACTCAATCTGGAGAGCACCAGGATATTGCGCGAGAAGAACGTGGTGCAGGACTATGACCTCAGTACCGCCAGCAATGAACTGGCCACCGCCGAAGCCGCATTGGCACAGGCACGGGCACAAGAAGTGAATGCCAGCAACAACCTCTCTTACACCGAAGTGAAAAGCCCCGTGAACGGTGTGGCAGGCATGATAACCTATCGTGTGGGGACACTCGTAAGCAGCAGTATCAGCGAACCGCTCGTCACCGTATCCGACGATAGCCGCATGTATGCATACTTCTCGATGAACGAAAGCCAGGTTACCGGCCTGATGGAGCAATATGGTTCATCCGACGACCTTATAGAAAATATGGCCGACGTGGAATTGCGCATGGCCGGCGGCAAGAAGTACGACGAAAAAGGACGCATTTCGGCCGTGAGCGGCATAGTAACCGCAGGTACTGGAGCCGTCACGTTCCGTGCCGATTTTCCCAATCCCACAGGGCTGCTGCGCGCCGGAGGCAGCGCAACCGTCATCGTGCCCACCGTGCTGACACATGCCATTGTCATTCCGCAAGGAGCCACCTACGAGTTGCAGAACAAGAGGTTCGCGTACAAAGTGGTGGACGGAAAGGCGCAATCGGTTCCCGTTACGCTCTACCGCCTGAACAACGGCACCGAATACGTCGTGGAAGACGGTCTGCAACCCGGCGACGTGATTATTGCAGAGGGAGCAGGCCTCGTAAAGGAAGGCACGACTGTAGACACTGAAAACACAAAGGAGTGAGGCCATGAGCATAAAGACATTCATAGACCGTCCGATATTGTCGGGCGTGATTTCAGTAGCCATTGTCATAGTGGGCCTCATAGGTCTGAGCCAGTTGCCCATAGAACAGTTTCCCGACATAGCTCCGCCTACGGTACGCGTCAGCGCGACCTACACCGGAGCCAACGCCGAAACCGTTATGAAGAGCGTAATCACCCCCTTGGAAGAACAGCTGAACGGTGTGGAAAACATGATGTACATGACTTCCACGGCCACCAATACGGGTTCCGCCTCCATCAGTGTATATTTCAAGCAAGGCACGGACCCTGACATGTCGGTGGTGAATGTACAGAACCGTGTTGCCTCGGCACAGGGACTGCTTCCGGCAGAGGTGACAAAGTCCGGAATAACAGTGCGCAAGCGTCAAAGCAACTCGCTGAAAGCGATATCGCTCTATTCTCCGGACGGTTCACATGACGCCAATTTCCTGACAAACTACATGAAGATCAACATAGAGCCACGCCTTTCGCGCATTGCCGGAGTGGGCGACGTGAACATCTGGGGCGCAAGCTACTCCATGCGCATCTGGCTTGATCCGCAGCGGATGGCCCAATACGGTCTGATGCCATCGGACATCACCACGGTACTGTCCGAACAGAATGTGGAATCGCCCACGGGAACGCTCGGAGCGGAATCCGCCAACACGTTCCAATACGTATTGAAATACCGTGGACGATATGAGGAAGAAGAGGACTATGGCAACATGGTCATCAAATCGCTGCCCGACGGCAACGTACTGCGATTGAAGGATGTGGCCCGTATCGAAATGGGAGCGGAAAACTATTCCATGCTCAGCGAGACAAACGGGTATCCCGGAGCCAACTGCATGATGGCACAAACTTCGGGGTCGAATGCCAACGAGATTATCAATGAAATAGACAAGGTCACCGCCGACATCTCCCAGTCGTTGCCAAAAGGCATGGTGCTGACCGACATCACAAGTACAAAGGACTTTCTCGACGCCTCCATCGACAACGTGGTGGAAACCCTGTTCATAGCCATCATCCTTGTGGTGCTTGTGGTATATGTCTTCCTGCATGACCTGCGTGCCACGCTCATTCCCTCACTCGCCATCATCGTATCACTCGTAGGCACGTTTGCTTTCCTGAGCGTAGTGGGGTTCAGCCTGAATCTGCTGACACTATTCGCGCTGGTACTTGTCATAGGTACGGTAGTGGATGACAGTATCGTGGTGGTGGAAGCCGTGCAGGCCCGGTTCAACGAGGGTTACACATCGGCCTACCAGGCCACGGTGGATGCCATGGGCGGGCTGACTTCGGCTCTGATGACAACGACCATCGTGTTCATGGCTGTGTTCATTCCGGTAAGTTTCATGGGCGGAACGACGGGCACGTTCTATACACAGTTCGGCCTTACGATGGCTGTCGCCGTGGCCATCTCGCTGCTCAATGCCATGACGCTCAGCCCGGCACTCTGCGCACTCATCATGCGCCCCCGGGCCAATCTGGCCAATGGCGAGAAGCCAAGCTTCTCGGACCGTTTCCATTATGCCTTCGACCGTTCTTTCCGTCACATGCAGCAGAAATACGCCAAATGCGTGTCGTTCTTCTTCCGTCACAGGATTATTGCCGTTGGAAGCATTGCCGCGGCATGTTGCATGCTCGTTATGCTGATGAACACCACCAAGACAGGACTTGTGCCGCAGGAGGACATGGGCACCATCAACGTGAACGTGCAGACCGCGCCGGGGAGCAACCTTGAAGAGACCGGACGCATAATGGACGAAATAGAGGCCGCCATAAGTGACATACCGCAAATAAAGATTTATTCACGCATCACGGGCAAGGATGCCATGCACAACCAGTCGGCGTCGGCCGGCTCGTTCAACATACGTCTGAAGAACTGGAGCGAACGCAAGGCGAAGGGAGACGACGTGAACTCGGTGATGAATGACATTTATCGGCGCACTGACGGCATAAAGGCCGCCACCATCCGAGTTTCCACCAGCCCGATGATTTCCGGCTATGGCATGAACAACGGATTCGACCTCTATGTACAGGACAAGAAAGGAGGCAGCGTGGACGACCTTCTGAAATACACCAACAATTTCATCAACGAGATGAACAAGCGTCCCGAAATATCACGCGCCTACACCACATTCGACACCAAATATCCGCAGTACATGGTAGAGGTGGATGCCACCATGTGCAAGCGCAACGGCATATCGCCAGCAGATGTGCTCAATACGCTGGCAGGTTATGTGGGCGGCAGCTACTCCAGCAATCTCAATCGCTTCACCAAGCTCTACCGTGTAATGGTGCAGGCGGCACCGGAATACAGACTCGACACAGAGGCCCTGAACAATATCTTCGTGCGTAACAGCAACGGGGAGATGTCGCCCATATCCCAATACCTCACGCTCACACGCGTGTACGGTTCGGAGAGCCTTTCGCATTTCAACCTGTTCTCTGCCATAAGCGTTTCGGGTGTTCCTGCCGACGGTTACAGTTCCGGACAGGCTCTGAAAGCAATCGAGGAGGTTGCCATGACCGCACTGCCGGAAGGCTACGGATACGAGTTTGGAGGAATGTCGCGCGAAGAAGCATCCACAGGCAATACCACCACAATCGTGTTCATCATCTGCATAGTTTTCATCTATCTGATTCTTTGTGCCCTTTACGAGAGCCTGATGATACCCTTCGCCGTAATTCTCGCCGTGCCTTTCGGACTGATGGGCAGTTTCCTTTTCGCCAAGTTGTGGGGACTGGAAAACAACATCTACATGCAAACGGGCCTGATTATGCTTATCGGCCTGCTTGCAAAGACAGCCATCCTGCTGACCGAATATGCTTCAGACCGTCGTCGGCACGGCATGAGCATCACCGCTGCCGCCATGTCAGCGGCCAAAGCTCGCCTGCGCCCCATACTGATGACATCCATGACAATGGTTTTCGGCATGTTGCCATTGATGTTTGCACAGGGCGTAGGAGCCAACGGCAATATCTCCGTAGGCGTGGGCACGGTGGGCGGAATGCTCATCGGCACAGTGGGGTTGCTCTTCATGGTGCCGTCGCTGTTCATCATCTTCCAATACCTGCAGGAGCGTTTCCTGCCGGAAAGGAGAACGACTGGTTAAGCAGAACGGCACTGTTACCCGGCAAGATTTACTTGATTGAGAAATATTATCAAATGACATGAAACCTATACATCATAACATATTACTCCTCCTCGCCGTATCCGGTATGCTTAGCGGATGCGGCCTATATACCCGCTATGCCCGTCCCACACTGGACATAGACACGGACAGCCTGTATCGGGAAACAGTGGCAGGAACAGACAGTACTACTATAGCATCCATGGCATGGCGTGAACTATTCACGGACAAACATCTGCAAGTTCTCATTGCCACCGGACTGGAACGCAACAGCGACCTCGGCATAGCCCGTCTGCAAGTGGACGAGGCACAAGCCGTGCTGACGAATGCACGACTATCATACCTGCCGTCTGTCAATCTGGCACCACAGGCAAGCATCAGTCACTACAATGGAGATAACAAGAAAACATACAACATAGGAGCAACGGCGTCATGGGAAGTGGACATCTTCGGACGGGTGACAAACGCCAAACGAGGCGCAGCAGCCGCACTCGAGCAAAGCCGTGCCTACGTACAAGCCGTGGAGACACGACTCATAGCGACCATAGCCGAAAGCTACTACACGTTACTGTTGCTTGACGAGCAACTTGCCATCTCCGACGAGACGCTTGCCAACTGGGACGAGACTATCACCACATTGGAGGCTCTCGCCCAAGCAGGAAAGTCAAACGATGTGGCCGTGCATCAGGCACGCGCCAGCCGCAACGCCCTCGAGGCCTCGACACAGGAACTCCGCAAGAGCGTATGCGAGACGGAGAACAGCATCTCGGCCTTGTTGAAAGAACCTGCCCACGCCATCAGTCGGGGCACACTGGATAGCCAGCATTTCCCGGAAGAAATATCCTCAGGCGTGCCACTCATGCTCATTTCCAACCGTCCGGACGTACAACAGTCCGAGGCTGAACTTGCAGAGACTTTCTACGCCACCAACTCCGCCAGGGTAGCGTTCTATCCGGACCTGACCCTGTCCGGTTCTCTTGGATGGACAAACAATGGTGGCGGGGCAATACTCGACCCCGGAAAATGGCTCTCTTCAGCCATAGCAACCCTTACCGCACCTCTGTTCAACAGAGGCACCAACATCGCCAACCTGAAGATTGCCAAGGCGCGTCAGCAGGAGGCAACCTTGCGATTTGAACAGTCGCTGCTCAATGCCGGCAATGAAGTCAACAACGCCATTACCGAATGGCAGACTGCAGAGAAGCGCATCCGCCTTGACAGTCTGCAGATAGCCGACCTTGAAGCCGCCACCGAAAAGACAAGATTGCTTGTACGCTACACCCCCGCCAACTATCTTGAGGTGCTCACTGCCCAGCAATCTCTGCTTAATGCCAGGCTGGTACTGGCACAGGACCGTATCAGCAAGATACTGTCCGCCATACACCTCTATCACGCTCTCGGTGGCGGCAAGAACTAAAGACCGAACCACAAACATTTATTTAATTTATAAACCTCTAAAACAACAAACTTATGAAGAAACTGACATTCATCCTCGTATGCCTGTTAACACTGTGTGCCGCCACCATCAGCGCGGACAACGAGAGAGCCATTCAAGTAAGCCAACTCCCAGCGGCCGCACAGCAGTTCATCAAGAAACACTTTGCCAGCCGCCAGGTGGCACTGGCCCAGGTGGAAAACAATTTCATATCAAAGGAGTACAAGGTTGTCTTCTCCAATGGCGACAACATAGAATTTGACAACAAGGGCAACTGGAAGGAAATCGACTGCAAGTTTTCATCTATTCCCACGGCAGTCATTCCCGCCCAGATCATGAAATACGTGCAAGAGAATTATACGGATACGACAATCAAGAAGATAGAAAAGGACCGTCGTAAATATGAGGTGAAACTATCCAACCGGATGGAACTGTCATTCGACCTGAAATTCAACCTTATAGACATTGACCTGTAACCGGCGGGGCTTGCCGTGAACGGTCAATCCCCGATTGCTAATCCGAGGAAGGATTGTTGTCACGGCAGTCCAATACTGTGATATTGTCCACAAAACCATCAATGCATCCTCGAATGATATCGCGGACATCTGATGATGCGGGAATGACATGTATCTCTTTCTCCGGACACCTCAGAGCAAGCATCAAAGCCATCTCGCCCTGACCTCGCTCTTCCAGTGTTATCACCGTATCATGAGATGCATCATACTGCAACCATGATTCATCATTGAGCATACGGTGCAAAGTACGACGGGCACGTGTTTCCACTTCCCTTCCCTTGTAACGATAGCGGTCGAAGACCACAGGAACAAGATGGCTGATGCCATAGAGCTGATGACGTAGTCCGGCCTCTCCGGCATTGTATTGCCTGATAATGGTAGCGTGGAGGACGGTTCCGTCATTCCCTGGACATCCGACAGGCTCCATGCTCTTACATATAGCTATGTGCAAAGAACCGGAACACACCATGGACCAACCTTGTGGCATGATGTGTTCCGTTCCTATTATATACAAGAAACGAATATCGCAATGCATGCATGAAGCCAACGCTATGGCATCATCGCAAGAATCCATAGCCACAAGACTGGCATCCGGACAAAAACCGTTCATTCCCGCATGTCCATATCCGATACCTTCCGATTCAAGCACATGACCTCCCCATCGCATGATATGGCCAAGTAACGGCACATCCGGTACGGCAGCGTTGGTGACAATAATAATGTCCGGCGACAAGGCCATCAGGCAAAGACAGTCCCAAGGTGAACGATGATGATAATAGAGGACGGATGACGCGCCATTGGCAAAAGCTACCCTCTGTGTAACTATACCATCGACATACATACTCAGGCCGACCCCTGGCACGCTCCTGAAAAACAAACGCATCAGCGAAGAAATACATCGGCGATAACGTTGCCTCTTCGCGGACGTAGTCCCTGCCAGTCCGAACATTACCGCTCCAACGACATACGCCACACACATGACGGCATGCAGCGACACGATGCAACAAGACGTGCGCAGAAGCCTGCCGATGGTCACGGGACGAAGACGCGGCCTGCCACCAGAACGTACCAACCAGTTAAAAATCAGGGGAGGAAACAAATATGCCATCAGCACCACGGATGACATGCCAACCACAACCACTTCGCCAAGAGAACTGAGAGCGGGATGCCGGGCAAAGTTGAGAGTACCCATGCCGATGAACATTATCAAAGCCGAGACAACGATGCTGTTCTTGTACGAGGCCAGGAGCTTCCTACGGTATGCATACTCGTAAGCCAATCCTTCAGTCATGAAGATAGTATAGTCATCACCCTGTCCGAAGATGAATGTGGCGAGGATAATGTTCACTATATTGAACCGTATTCCCAATACAGCCATTATTCCAAGTATCCACAGCCAGCTGACAGCCATGGGCACGAAGGAGGCAACGGCCAACTCAGCATTGCCGAAAGAAAACCACAGGAACAAGAAGACGATGCATCCGCAGGCCAGGCCAATGTAGTTGAAGTTGTCCGAGAGCGTTCCTGTCATGGCTTCGTTCATACTTCGTACATCGAAAAGCATCCCTTCATAGCCGTCCAGTTCCTCTACAGCCTGCCGCATACGTTCCATGTCGGCTGGACTAAGCTCCACAGTCTGCACTATTGACTTCCTGCAGCAGGAGCTGTCCTCGCTGACGTTTCCAGAGAATACCGTGGAAGTCAAGAAGCGAAAATACTCAAAATCGCGTGGGCTGTACTCTGCAGACAACATATCATTAAACGGAGAGAAAGCCATGGCCGTAAATCCTTCCATCAGCGAGGCTTCGGCAAGTTCTGCCTGCAACATGGTACCGTAGCGACGCAGAAATGCCTGCCAACGCTCCAACCTCTCCATCTGTACCTGCTCGGACACAAGAAAGGAGGATACGTTATTGAGCCTTCGCACCACACCGGCATGCACCATGGAGTCGACAGCAGCATCCGCCTGCTCATTCTGCCTCAATGCCTTCTGCCAGTCCCTGGCAGAACTGACGAGATAAGCGGTCTCGGTGTCCGTGTTCTTCCGGAATATGCTATTGAAATAGTCCATGTCGGCCTTCTGCTCCTCTGTCATATAGTTGATATTCCGCATGTCCGAATCAAATTCGGTACGCAGGCTGAAACAGCCTAACACAACGGTCAGCAACAATACCGCACGCACCATCCAAGGATGATTCTCCAAGGAGATGCCGGCCAGACGGGTAATCAAGGCAGCCTCTGCGGAGGGTTGCCCGTCACATACGGAGCGCATCCTCACCGCATGAGGCAGGAATATCAGAACGAAGACGATGGTGCCTATCAGCAACAGTGAACTGAACAACCCCAAATCGTGCAGGGCAGGAGCATTCAGCGGCACTATGCACAAGAATGCACCCACCGTCGTGATATTTCCGATAATCAACGGGGATATTATTTCGCGAAGTGCCGTGCGCGGATGTTCGCAGCCACTCAAGTGCCCTATAAGATGCAGTGGATAATTAACCGCTATGCCAAGGATGACAGAAGCTATGCCCAGAACAATGACTGATACGGAATCGTACACCAATGCCATGCTTCCCATGGCAAAGAGCCATCCCCAACTCACAGAAACCAATATGAGCAGGATATTGCGGACATTGCGGAAGACATAAACCAAAAGAGCAAGGACAAGAAGGCCTGAGAGCGTGATGGCAAGAAAGCTGTCCTGCCTGATACGTTCGGCATTGGCCACCGCTATGGCTGGTCCACCAATGATGTGCACGTCCAAGGCCGGATTGACGGCCTCGGTCCGGGCAACGGCTCCATTCAATAGCGACAGCAGGCTGGCATTGTTATCGGATTCGCTTGCACCAGACGACGACCGTATTACGACTATGGCCTTTGTTCCATCGGGCGACAGGAGATATCCATCGTATGTCCCATGCTCCATGGAGATGCCAGAGTATGAAAGCCTACCCAGCACGGGCGAAAAGAGATCCAAAGGATCGCGCGAAATGTTATGTGCAAGAAGCTGGGACGACGGGAAAAGCAGCATCTCCTTGTCTTCGGCTATCTTGCGGGCGACATATCCGGGAATTGCCAACAGGCTGTCAATACGTGCATAGTCAGGCTCGGAGAGGAACAACGGCATATCCGTATAAATCCTGTCAGCAACCTCCATCACCTGCTCCACATCCACCTGTGCCGTGATGCCAGCCACCAGTCCCATTGAATCAGTTTCCCGTATATCCTCCACAATGCAGTCCACACCGTCGGTCAAGACCCGGGGATCGGCTTCTGTCGTATCCTTGGCCGATATGACAACATATACATTATTGGCACCAGACACATCCTGATATACGGAGAGTGCGGTACGATTGGCCTCGTCCACGGGAAGGAAGTCCGAAATATCCTCCTTGTACCTCAGTGTGAGGACTGAGCAGGCCAGGCATATTGTGGAGACGAGGAATGCGCCCCACCCCACCGACGGATGCCGATGCAGGAATGTATATATGGTAATAATCAGTCTGTTCATTGTAGTACGCATTCTCGTGCCTTCGATAGACATTGGTCAACGAGGCATCCTCCGGAACGATAGGAATGTGGCTTATACGTGTTTTCTGCCACGCATGTCTATAAACTTGACAGGCTTGCGATTGTTGGCAGGATTGTTCATCTTGCCAACATCCTCCGGTGACATTATCTCCACGATGGGAGCCACACGGATACGTGAACGGAAACGGTCTTTCAGGTCCTTCACGATGTCGAATGGCTGCGTGGAGGACACGCCTGCCTTTACCACCACTTCATCCGTACCTGCATAGCTGTTTCGTACGATTACTACATAGTTTACCACATAAGGCGTGTTGTCCAGGACATCGTTTATGGCAGGCGGATAAATGGTCGTGCCTTTCAACTTTATCATGTTGTTCTTGCGTCCTACGATTGGAGTAAGGCGGTAGGAATTGCGACCGCAAGGACAACTTTCCGTAACCTTGCTGCTAATGTCGCCTGTACGGAAACGCAACAGAGGCATGCCTTCCACACCAAGCGTGGTGACCACCACTTCGCCCACCTGGCCGTCGGGAACGGGAAGGTTGTCCTCGCCTATGATTTCCACAATGACAAGCTCCGGGTGAACATGGCCGCCACATCCGTGAGGACACTCGGAGAAAGTGGCTCCCATCTCAGTGGAAGAATATGTCGCATACAATTCCACGTCCCACTTCTCACGGATGCGCTTGCCCAGGAGATTCAAGCTGAAATCCTGTTCCCTCAGTCCCTCGCCTATGCCTATTATGCGCCTGATGCTTGAATGGCGGTAGTCTATGCCATGCTGCTCGGCATATTCTATCAAGCGCAGTATGAAAGACGGAACGCACATGACAGTATCGGGACGAAGACGCGCGATAGTGTCCCATTGCAATTCCGGCATGCCATTGCCCACACGGACTATACTTGCACCCAAGGCCCGTATTCCCAGGAAATATGCAAGGCCTGCCATGAAGCGCTTGTCCAAAGTGGTCATCAGCTGAACTATGTTTCCCGGACGAACACCAGCACAGGCAAATGATTTCTTTTCATTGTAGGCCAGGCGGTCAAGGTCACTGTCCGTACAGCCAAACGTCACCGGGTCGCCCAACGTACCCGAAGTGGTAATGTAATCCACTATCTTTTCTGCCGGCACACAGAGAAAGTCGCTATTGTAAAGTTGCAGGTCTTTCTTCTCGGTAAACGGCAGGCGCACAAGGTCATCAACCGTTTTTATCCCGGTAACATCTATATTATTCTCACTGAACATACGCTGATAATAAGGCGAATGTCCTTGAAGGTACATCAAGGCGTCCTGCAAACGCAGGTTCTGGTACTCTCGTATTTCCTCCGCCGAACGGAACTCTATATCTTCGGTGTCTTGCATCATGTTTAATTCTAATTCAATCAATTGTATTTCAAATCCGTCTTTATCTCACAAGCATTCTCACCAGACCTTTAATTTTCAGCAAACTAACGGCCATCATGTCCATAGCCTCCAAGGCGTCATGCCTTTGTCACGAGGAACATGCTGAGTATTCGAGGATTCTCTTCCCCGAATTCGTGAATTCCCACACGCGAATTCGCGAATATAACGTGCCGTTCCTACTGAGGGCTATTACCTGTATGCATTGATTATTTTCTACGCTACCGCAGTTTTTACTGCCCCACTACCGCAGGCTTCGGCTTATCGGTATAATGAGCGGCTACGGAAACAGCGTCTTTATCCACTTAAGAAAAGCACCCTTCCATTGTATGGCCTCGTGTGTGGTCTTGTCGGGATTGGTTCCAAAACCATGGCCTCCGGTCTGATACCGGATGTAAGCATGCCTAATGCCCATGGCTGTCATGGCCGAGTCCAACAGTTCGGAATTGCGGTAGTCCACTATGGGATCGTCCACGCAATTCATAAGGAACGCAGGAGGCATGTCGGGACGGACATGTTTTTCCAAAGAAAGGGAATCCTTCATCTCCTGCGTGATTGCCCTGCCTTCGCCCAGCAGGCCACGGCGCGAACGCTTGTGAACCACAGGAGCCAAAAGCGTTACCACAGGGTAAATCGGAACAATGAAATCCGGCCGTAGGGACACATTCGGGGAGATACCGAGAGAAGAAAGCACATCCGTATCAAAAAACTCTCCCGCCATCACGGCCAAGTGCCCTCCTGCCGAGAAGCCCATTACCCCCAGTCTGCCGGTGTTTATTCCTTGAACCGAGGCCTGCTCCCTAAGCAACTGGATACTTCGCTGCACGTCCTGCAACATGTCGGGATAGCGATGCCCGCGTGCAAGAAAACGGTAACGTGTGACAAAGGCCGGGACACCGCCAACACGATATTCCAGGACATAAGCCGATATGCCGTTGGATTGCAGCCAGCGTGCAACGTCCTCGCCCTCTGTCTTTCGGGCAAGCCAGAAATAACTGCCTCCGGGACAGACTATGCAGGCCGTATTATTGTCTCCTGCAGCCGGATAGGGAACAAGACGGACATCCGCACGGCAATTGGTTCCTTCCCAAATGTTTTGACCATCCTTTGCCGCCACGACATGACCCATGCACCTGCACAGCATGAGAACAAGGAGACAGTATATTTTCAATCTATTATGCATTGGCATTTAGCATTAGGTTGCTCTCGGAAAGCAATTCTCCGGCATGGCAACAACTATATTACTCTTGGTATCGTACCCTCGATGATTACAGTACGTTCGAAAGTGATGCCATCAAGGACGTAGTCACTGGTCCATACGGCATGCAAATAATGGAGATTGGGAGGAAGGGCTGCCGTCTCCTTTGCAATAAGGTAGTCGTCAAGGCTCTCCTCAAACGCATATACTTCCACATCCCTGTTTACCAAGGCGTAGAGTAGCGGAAAAACACCTATGCCTCCGTGGATGATACGCACGTGACGAATGCCCGTATGGGCTGACTCTATGATATGGGCATAGGTATCCATAGCAGCAAGCATGGCCTTGCATCGGGCCACTGTATCCCACCCCCTGTAGGCGTAGCGATAGAAGACATGGCTGCTAAAATAACGGCAACACTCTTGTCGGGAGGCCAAAAGCAGATATTGCTCCAGCATCATCTTGCGATAGTCGCGGGCTTCTGCACGGGCAGTACTCCAGGAGGAACGCGGAACAAACTTCACACGAGGCAGTATCCTAAGGACGATACTTCCGCGACGGAACAAGGTTTCCCTCTTGGGCATATAATGCCCGGCACCATGCAAGACCATAGGCAGGATGTCCATCCGTAGTTCGCGTGCCAGATGGAAAGCACCTTGACGGAAGCGAAGTATAGTACAGTCCTCGGAACGTGTGCCCTCGGGGAATACGACAATGGAATAGCCCATATCGCGCAGGCGCCTCAGTCGTGGCATGATTGCATCCATTCCCGCAGAAACAGGCAGGAAATCAGCATGATGTATCACATGTCCGTAAAAAGGATTATTCCATACCCGGTCATTGGTCAGGAAAATCAACTTGGGATGCATTGCCATCAATATCGGGAGGTCCAGAAGAGACTGATGGTTGCACACCACTATGGCCGGTGACTCGAAGGTCGCGTCGTCCAGATTCTCGTACCTCACCGTGGCACCAGGAAGCATGCGTGTAAAGTGAGCCGAAATCCATTGCAGCAGACGATGAAAACGCAAGCTCTTTGCCTCGGTATTCCTTCCAAAGGCAAAATATATAACGGTCATGGGTGTAAAAATCCCTATGGACCAAAAGGCAAAGTACACAACTCCAAAGAGAGAACGCCCAAGCCTGCCCATGGTAATAGCGGCGTCACGCCGGACACCGCCCTTACGGGTAAAAGCACGAAACTCATGAGCAAAGAGCTTCCTACGGGCAAAAGCATTGTACATGCGCATTGGCAATCCATAGACCACGGCCAGGACACACAGGATGGTATTGAGGATGCTTATGCGGGCAAAGTCCGGAAATGGTCTGAAATGCGATACTCTTTCGCCACGAGGCGGATAATAGACACGGATTGGAATGGACCTGATTGGCGTACCCTGCCAGGCAGAGAACACAAGCAATTCCAGTTCGGCCTCGTAACGGCTTGTCAACAGGCCAAGCCCATGCAGGCTCGCAAGCGGATAGGCCCTGAAACCAGTCTGCGTATCCTTGAGCCTAAGTCCAGTCTGCAACCAGAACCAGAAATTAGAAAACTTGTTTGCAAAGGAACTTTGAGCATTGATGTCGACATTGGACAAATCGCGTTCTCCCACGACCAACGTCCCCGGCATTTCCACAATAGCCTTGACAAAGTTCCATATATCCTCAGGATAGTGCTGCCCGTCGGAATCCAGCGTGATGGCATAGCGGAACCCCTTGGAACGTGCATGAATGAAACCACGTTTCAATGCTATCCCCTTGCCCTTGTTCGTTGGATAATCCACAATGTCGATACGGGGAATCGTGTCAAGTATCTCACGCGTATCGTCCGTACTGCCATCGTTCACTACAATGACATCATCGCAATACCGCAGCGTCTCCGCTACCACACGATACACCGTCCCGGCATTGTTGTACGTCGGAATCACCACACATATACCGTGGCTACGCATGGTCGCTTTCAAGATGTCGGTATCGATTTGTTTCATGATGTCTTGCACAAGAGCGTCAATTTGGCACATACGTTTTGGGCTGGCATCGCAACCGCCACGACATCAGCCTTAATCACATTACCATCCTCTCCGTGGACAAGTTTGGAAAAGGCAAAAGACACCTGCGGAGTGTCTTGCGGACTTATGACCGACAGGAACTTGGCATTGGGCACCTCCAAAAGGACATATTTATGTCCGAGCAGCAGTTCCAGCAACTCTACTGCCATTTGGATAATACAGACACCCGGTGTTACCGGTCTCTCCGGAAAATGTGCCCTGTATATGACACTGTCCCGGCAAAGGGTGACACACACGCGACTATTTTCCATGTCCATGGCCGCGACCGTATATAGATTATCCTTCAGTATCATCTGTGTCTTCCTGTATTAACGGAGCAAACGTATATGTGATGCCATGTCTGGTATTGGCGATACGCACTTCGTCTCCGACGTACTCTACCGTATAGTAATGTTTGCGAGCGTATTCCTTGTTATATAATATGGATAGGCAAAAGCGTAAATCCTGACGCAGGACGCGTTTGATGTACCACTTGTCCATAAATGAGACGATGTGGCAAAACTTCAACTTGTCTCGTGTCTCACAGTAAACAAAATCCATAGCAGAGACGCCAAACTCGTTTACCATGCTGCCCTTGATGTTTTTATCGTCTTGACGGACAAGCATGATGCCCGTCAGCGAGGCCTTGCCCATGTCCATCGTCACGGCATAACGTCCCGTGGCCGACACAACTGCCAAAGGGAAGGCCAACAGGCTAAAGAGGAATAGCAAAAACGGCTTCATCTATTGCAGCATTCTTGGTTACATCGGACATCTGTATTTCTGTCTTGTCACCGTTCTTCTCGTATATCTCCACTCCTGCGATAGCCGTATCCGTACGATTGAATACCAATACCACTTTTTGGAACATCCGTTTCAGTTCTTTCTTCTTGGGCACAAGAGTCACGTGCCATGATGTCCGTACCTCCTCTATATCCAAGGAAAAGGTCTCCATGTCAGTCAAGGCCTTGCCGGTGACGGTGCTCATCATGATACCGGCAATCTCGCGAAAAAGTTTGTTGGAAGAAACGTCTATGACGTTCTTCTTCGAGTTATTGCCCACGTATACCTTGGCACCATTGAAAATGAACAGGTAACTGTAAGGCCGCGTATACTCCCATCGAAACTTGTCTGGCTGACCGTAGTGCATCGTACCGTATGACACCATCCTGTCGTTCAACATGGACATGCTCTTGGTCTGGACAAATGTACACTTCATAGACTTCAACCCTGACACGGAATTGCCTATGGCAGTCACTATCTTTTGCTTCTGTTGAGGTGTCAACGGTGCCGCGACGGAAACCAGTGTTCCCGCAAGCATGAGAAATAGTGTGAGAATCGTTTTCTTCATCGTATGTAGATATAATCAAATAGATATGGCAGTCACTTTGCCACCAACACGCAACCAAGCATAATCAGTCCCACGCCTACCCAGCGGTTCCAAGCTATGCTTTCATCCAAAAATACCACGGCCATGACCATTGCTATCACATAACTCATGCTCACCATCGGGTATGCCATGCTCAACGGCCAATGCTTCAGAATATACATCCATAGAAGCGAAGCCCCGCCAAACATTATTCCACAAAACAGGAACCACCAGTTGGACAACAGGTGTGCCACAAAACATAGCGTCCACGAAATGGGGGGCATGTGCTCCAAAGCCACCTTGAGACCCAATTGCCCCAAAGCAAGCATCACGCTTTGTAGTAAGGAAAGTCCCAACAATTGCCACATAATCATAACCTCCTTAGTCTGACCACCGACCATGAGTCCGTGCCTGCATTATTTAACAAGGTTATGTGATCTAATGGCTGAATCCTGTGTTCCGCCTCACTTTCAAGAAGGAATCCGGGAACATCCTCCTGCCTCGCCAGCAACGTGGCTCCTACATAGAAGGCCATAGCCGGGGCAGAGAAGTTGTCACCGAACACATGCTTGTATTTCAAGAGCGTACGAGGTCCGGCCAAGGCATCCATTACCTCCATGTATGGTTTGTCGTTACACGATTTCCCATTTATACCGGCTATTATCACAGTGTCATCCTCATGCAGATATGCCGCCACATCCGATGCGGACCAGTTGCAGGCAATACATACATCCTCCACCACGACGTCAGGTCCGTCACCTGCCTCTACAGACAGGACGGATGCCATGGATGTCTCGGACACAAACGAATACTCGGGATGAATATGCCTCATGACACGTGCCATGGGAGGAGTAACCTCGTCATGCGCCCCTATCAGAGCATGGGATATGCTGCCGCTACGCAACTGCAACCAAGCGTCCAGAAGCGCACTGTCGAACGACAAGGCGCCATGAGAATAGGTATTGTTGTAGCCGTGGCATTTCAGTGTCATGGCTACCATGGAACTAATGGTATTATGAGTGGACTGCATGAAAAGAGTCGGTTTCAGGCAATGTTCACCATTGAGAGTAAGGTCGGCAAGAAACTTCTCGGAATTCTCCATACAGCCCATACCCGTGCCTGTGATGATGGCGTCCGGCATCTCTATTCCTGAACTACCCAAGGCGGACAATGACGTGCATACCGCGCGCTTCAGTATCTTGCCCATGCGCCGGGCCTCAACGGGACTGACGACACCTCGTGTCTGCGGTTCCACGGCCACGGCATACTCCCCTTCATTCCAATGCGGCACCGTAAGCCAGTCATCACACAGAGGCTGCTGGCAGGACACTTGCGCCACGGAACGTATATAGCAGTTATTTGGCATTGTCATACTTATATTTAGAGAAAATCAACGAGGAGTCATTGCCTCCGAAACCAAAGGAATTATCCACGACATAGTCAATGTCCGCGCCCACGACATTATCCGTAACCGGCACAGCTCCTTCTTCTATAGGATTGGCCCATCCGAGATTGCGCGGAATCAGTCCACGCGTAATCGCCAACAGGCATATGACCGCCTCTATGGAACCGGATGCGCTGGTCGTGTGCCCTGTCAAAGCCTTGGTGGAGGAGAAAGGTGGCAAATGCTTGCCCCATATCCTGCGCATTGCTGCCAGTTCGCACATGTCATTGTTTGGCGTTCCCGTACCGTGAGCATTGACGTAGCCTATGCTTTGTGGAGCAACACCGGCCATGGACAGAGCACAGCTCATGGCACGGAAAGCACCCTCGCCGTTTTCCGATGTCGCCGTCTGGTGAAAGGCATCACAGGCATTGGCATATCCGCACAGTTCCGCCATGACCGTAGCACGGCGGGCACGTGCCGAACGTTCACTTTCCAATACGAGATAGGCGGCACCCTCGCCCAAATTTATTCCGCGACGGTCACGGTCGAATGGCCTACAGCGCTCAGTATCCAAAATCATCAACGTGTTGAAGCCATTGAGATGAAAACGCGTCAAGGCCTCAGCGCCACCAACCACCGCACTATCAACAATGCCTGCCCTTATGAGATTGGCACCCAGGATAATGGCATTGGCAGCCGAAGAACATGCTGTGGAAGCGGTAGTGACCATGCGGAAACGTCCCAAGTCCCGTGCGATAAGGTCGGTGGATATTCCACAATCGTTATATCTCATTGCCTCGTAATCGCCGTCTGTGGCCTCAGCATCCAGAAAATCACGGAAATGTTCCTCCGTATTGTCCATGCCGCCAACCGTAGTGCCGCTGATAAAGGCTGAACGAGACAAGGCAGCGGAACACAGCCCGGCCATATCAACGGCCTCGCGTGCAGCCAGCATGCCCATCATCACGGTACGCAGTGCGGATACAGGACCGGACACGCCCAACAGGCGGGCCATCTCCTCATTGGACATATCCACCTCACCAACAGGGAACTCGGTATGTTCCGTACGCAGATGGCGCACACGACCTACACGACTGTCGCCCTGCAACAGGGCGCGGTACGTGGCCTCCAGTCCAGTGCCCAAGGCCGACACTATGCCGGTTCCTGTTACTAAAATCCTTTCTGTCATAAACTGGTATCCTATAGTCCCGTGAACCAATGCTGATGGAACACAAATCTACTTCTTGCGGTTCTTGCCGACATACTCCGCTATTGAAGCCACGGAGGAAAATATGACCTTGCCTTCAGACGGATTGGACAAGCGTATGCCATATTCCTTTTCCAAGAGAACAATGAGTTCCAAAGCATCTATGGAGTCCAGACCAAGTCCCTCTCCGAAAAGAGGTGCATCGGCATCAATGTCCGCAGGAGTCATGTCCTCGAGATTCAGCACTTCGATAATCTGAGCCTTAAGCTGTTCTATCAGTTCGTTCATATACTGTATTCGTTTGTTATTTTATTACTATTTTCATGTCTGCGATGTAGTCAGCATCATCCTCATACTCTATCCACCCCGTCAATATGAACGATGGAGCAGATGTCAGCAGGGTACCTGCAAGGATGTTATCCGTCTCGGTCTCGTCCTGCGCGTTCATGATGTAAAAGGACGTTTCGCCATAAATCTTGTGCCGTATGGCAATCTCCCCGGTGACTATGTTTGCCAAAGTGTAGACGAACAATGCCGGACTCGGAAAGTAGTTATCCATAGCGATGGTTGTCTGGTAATGCCGGTCGGCATCCAATGAGCCGCTGCGGTTGAACAGTACTACGGCCGCCTTCTCTTTTTCCTCTGGAGCAAAGTCTTTCAACAACAGTTCCGCACTCAGGAAACCTAATTTGCAAATGTGGTCCATCTTGAAGAACTTGGGATAGTCGCCCACGAACTGCCGATACAGTCCCGTGATACCGGCCTCGCTCAACAGTGTTCCATTAAGGCGTGTCCCTGCCGGAGTAATGGTCAGAGTAGCAAGAGTCTTCATTCGCATCCTCCTTTCGTATATGCTATGCCGGCATTGGAACCGCCAAATCCGGACAATATTTTCATGAATCCCGTACGGTCGGTCGCCCGCACCACATCGGATATGTTCAAGGCATAGGTCGTGCCCTGCAGGCCATAGCCCAACGTAGCAGGCACAGTCCCTTTATCCAATGCTGCCATGGCGATGATTGTCTCTATTACCCCCGCCGCCCCAAGAGTGTGTCCATAGTAACCTTTCAAACCGCATACCGGCACAGCATCAAGCCGGGCACGATGTATGGCAATGGACTCCATCTCGTCATTGTAAGCCGTGGCGGTGCCATGGGTACATACACAGGCCAGTTCCCGTGCGGTAACCACGCGCAGCATGTCCATAAGTACGCGATATGAACCTTCTCCCGTGCGGGAAGGACCGGAGATATGATTGGCATCATTATGTATGGAGCCTGCACGGAAACGCCATCTGTCGGCACACACCTCTTCGTCGGCATGCAGGATGATGGTGCCAACAGCTTCGCCAAGATTCAAACCGGTACGGTCACGGTCATAGGGACGACACGGAGCGGAGCTTAGTGCCTTGAATGACTGGAATCCGGAAATGACGAAGCGCGACAACACATCGCAACCAATCACGACGGCCGTGCGATAACGCGCCATAAGCAATTGTCTTACGGCCGCAATCTGGGCACAAACACCGGAGATACAGGCATTGGATGTCACTATGGGCGTATTGGCATTCCCAAAGAAACGTGCCACCCTCTGAGCGGAGGAAGCTATGTAGCAACGTTTGTCCATAGGGTCTCCGGCAAGGCAGTCGACATTTCCTTTGGTGGAGGACAGCACAAACACGACATCCTCACGCGCGGCATCCACACCACCCTGCCTCAAGGCATCAGAAGCCGAGAGAATACATAGCTTTTCAAAGAAAGTGTAATCCGACTCCAGTCCGAACTCTACAGAAAACAGTTCCTCAATCCTTTCTCGTGAAAGAATGGAACCGCAGAAATCCTCCTGCAAGCCAAACAAGCCATGGTGCAAGCACAATCGGGACTGTCCGGCAAGAACGGACGCCACGTTATCCGCAGTGTTCATCCCAAGAGGCGAGATGATGTTATCCGCAACCTTGTATACAAGTGGACTGTCTGTGCTTCTCTCCATGAATCCGCATATAAATGGAACGTGCCGGCAAGACTGCATCCGATGTAGCTTGAGACACTTTCACTATGAATATGCAAATATAATCATTTATTTTCATATATGGCTAAATAATAAGGAGGCTTTTATTGAGGAATTGCATTTTTAGTAACAACCTTATCTTATTCCTGCATTACTCGGGATACGCGGAACAAGTCCAGCCCATCCGTCCGCCGCTCCGTCATTTTCCACCATAACAAAAGTCAAACGGGCTTGCCCAGTCCATCCGGCTTAACGGACACTGGAAGCGGTTCCTCGTTCTCGGCAATCTTCATCTCACCTTCGGCTATGACCTCCGTCCCCACACGTATGGTGGCCCGGACAAGAGTAAGTCCGAATACTTCCTCCAACGTATCTACAGTCGTCTCCAGAGTCTCTCCTATTGCAGGAAGACGATAAAGACGAAGGCTGCGTATGGCTCCGATGAATCCGATACGGACACTCTTGTGAAGAATGTACTTGTTGACATATCCTATGCGTGCAGCACAAGTTTGCGCCATGTTCTCGATTAGCCCGGCAGGAGCAAACAGACCTGCATCCACAAACAGATTTGCCTCAGACACCACGGTGGCAGTGACAATACGTTGCATGTCAAATGAAACGAGACTGCCCACCATAACAAAAGGTTCCCGCTGAGGCAACAGTTCGTGTATGTCTATCCGTGTAACGTCCATCATTGCGCCCAGAAGTCAAAATAGTTATACCATTGCACGGGATACTGCCTCACCACTTCCTCCAGTTGAGCCACATAAGAGCATGCCAGATTGCGGGCACGTTCCTTGACGTTGCCCTCCGCAGAAACGGGTATCCGCCTGACCATGACACGATAGGAGGCGGAACTCTGCTTCATAACGGCAACAAAGAGGACAGGAACATTGCGCATGGCAGCCAGCTGAAACGGTCCCTGCGGGAAACGGGCAGGGGTGCCAAGAAAGTCAATCTCAAAGGTCTTCTGCGACCCGAATACACGGTCGGCAGGCATGCTGAGGATTTCGCCGTTGGCAAGTGCGGCATCTATGAGAAAAAGATGCGACATGTCGGCGGACATGGGAATCATACGTATGTTATTGCCACTGAACATACGGTTACGATTGGACATCACGCTTTCCTTTTCACCCCCAAAGACCAAGGCATTGAAACGTTTGTCCTTAGCGGAAAGGGAGTAGCCGGCTATTTCGTAGTTGCCTATATGGGAACTCAGTTGCACAAAGCCTTCCGGACGATGGACAAGGCTGTCAAAAATCTCTGATCCGTCTATATCCATACGGAACCTTTTGCCGGCATACATGGCAAAGCGGTCTATGACCACCTGGGCAAAGGCACAGTGATTGCGCATGGTCATCCACATGGCCACGAGGGGACCATAGTGCCATCGCAGACGGAAATAATGGTAAATGGCCCGACGTGCCGGAGCATTGACCAACATCGTGGGAGGAACCACAAAGACAAAGGCAAAAACATAAAGCATGCGAACGTCTATGACCCTCAAGAACCTGACAAGCCACCGATGCATCCAACCATTGCCATAGGTCGTGCCCGCCCAATTATCATGTTTCAGTTCATTCACTTGTACGTGTGTGTAGTTTTTTTTATTTACGGTTCCAGGATGGAATGAGGAATATGGTTATTTGCCCGGGTCCAGCTTGCAGACAAGAATACTGTGACCTTGTCCCAAACCGTCATGAATGGATTCCACTGCCAAACCGGCCTCGCACACAAGCCGTTCCATGTCCCGGGAATGGTACATCTTGCTGTTGCCGTTGGCTATTGCGGTAAAATACAGGCTGGTAAGAGTCAGGCACATGGCAGCAGGCTCAAAACGCTGACGGTCCCACAGAGTCTCCATGATGAAAAGCCGGCTGCCTGCATTCATCACCCTGGTGGCACGACGCAGGATGCTCAGTATCTGCTTCTCGCTGAAGCAATCAAGAAACTGACTCATCCAAATGGCGTCGAAGCATCGCCCTGATGGCATCTCGGAAGACTCGTCCAGAAGATTCACGCACAGGCCATCGATTCTTTCACAGCCTGGTTTGCCCTGGATATTCTGCCTCATCATGCCTATCTGCTGAGGAAGGTCCAGAATGGTAACATTCACATCGGCATCATAATCCACACAACGCAATGCCCAACGGCCGGTGTTGCCTCCGACATCCAATAGCGTGCGTGGACGGAAAGAGAATACTATTTCCAAGGCTTCGTCAAACGAGCTATCGGAATAAAAGTGGTCGAAATCAAACCAGCTCTTCTGTATATGCTGAGGCAATGAAGACAGCCCCTCGTAAACCGTTGGCCATTCGCCAAGGGTTTTCAGGCCTACCGGCTTGCCCTCAAGCAACGACTCTTCAAGATTGAACCACCCGAGATAATTGACATCATGATTGAATCTGAGGTTGACTTTGGTGGCCGGGTCGTTGATCAGGAACCATCCCGTCTTGGAAAGCGTAAACCTGTCGGTTTCGGTGTCTACCAATACAATGCCTATGCACAGCGAGGCCTCCAGAAGGCATTGCGCGGCATAATGCGAAAGTCCCGCCTTGTCCGCTACCTCGTCCATGGTCATGCCACAGGTACTGCTGCGCAACATTTCCAGAATTCCCCGACTTGACATGATACGGGCAGTCTGGAATACGGCAGGACCGAAGGCTATGAATTCGGCCAGACGCTGGGCCTCACGAGCGGAAAGTTGCTCCTTGGTATACTTTTTCTTTAACTCCGGAAATAGGTTCATGGATCCTGTATATTTATAATTAGGTAAAAGCTGGCATCAGGCGTTCAGATAAGTGATGACATTTTTACGCAGATACGCCTCGATTTCCTTTAGCTCCTCATAGAACGGGGTATCATCGACGAACTTGGGACAAATGGCACGGATAGCGGCATATTGCTCCCGGGTGCGAGGTGACAATTTGCCGGCCAGGTCCAGACAATCCGTGGCCTGTGCCAAGGCGACGTAAAGGATGGACATTACCTGATAGGCGTTGTCGATGACGCTACGGCAAAGCAGCGCACTGTTGGTACCCATGCTGACGATGTCCTGGTTGTCGTTGTTGTTGGGGATGCTGTGGACATAATTGGGCATTGCCAGGGTCTGGCACTCGGCCGTGGTCGAAGTGGCGGTGAACTGGCATGCCTGCATGCCGTAGTTCAGTCCGAGAGTACCGAGATTGAGGAACGGAGGCAGGATGCCATTGATACGGTCGTGAAAGAGGTAATTCAGTTGACGTTCGGCGGTCATGGCCAGACGCACCATGGCAATCTTCACCTTGTCGGCCTCCAGGGAAATGTAGTCGCCATGGAAATTGCCTCCATGATAAACGTTCCTGCTCTCGTAATCCACGATGGGATTGTCGCAGGCCGAATTGAGTTCATTCTCCAGTACCTCGGCGGCGTTCTTCAAAGTGTCGAATATGGGACCGTATATCTGCGGGATGCAACGCAAGGAGTAATAAGCCTGTACCTTATGTTCAAAATACGCAGCCCTGTTCTTGGACGAATCATAGAGTTCGTGCTCGCGTTTCTGCAAATGCCGGCTGCCTTGGCTGACATCGCGCAACCATCCAGCTATGACCTGCTGGCCGGGCTGACGGCGGCAGATGTTCTCCTCGACCGACATGTAGTCGTCGAACGAATCGGCAATCTCGTTGATCCATGCTCCGGCGATTGTGGCATAACGCAACAGGTTCTCGGCATAGTACTGATTGACAACGGATATGCCTGTCATGACGGCTGTGCCATTGGTGACGGACAATCCTTCGCGAACATGAATGTCCATGGGTCCGAGTCCCTCAGCCTGCATGACATCCGCAGTGGGGCGCCACTCGCCTTGGAAACGCACCTTGCCTTCGCCTATGAGACAGAGGGCGATGTGGGCAAGCTGCACCAAGTCTCCGCTGGCTCCGACACTGCCATGCCGGGGAACGAAAGGATGGATGCCACGGTTGACAAACTCCTGCAACAGCAGTATCACCGAGGGATGTATGCCTGAACGTGCCTGCATGAAAGTGCCTATCCTAGCTATCATGGCAGACTTGACATCCACGTCGGACAATGGCTCGCCCATACCAGTCGCATGACTGCGTATGATGTTGTATTGCAACTCTTGCAAATGGTTGTCATCCACACGCCATTGTGCCATAGGGCCGAAACCTGTGTTGATTCCATAGATGACCTTCTCGGAAGCAAAGTGTTTCAGAAAATCATGGCACCGCCCCACCCTGTCCATTTCCTTGGCATCGAGGGTCAGCTGTTCGTTCCCGAACAATACTTTATATATATGGTTAAGTTTCATTCGTCGTTTGATTGTGGGAGAAGGAGGCCACAGTGTCTTGACAGAAGCGTCCGATGCATCTACAGTCCCTTTTTATCCTGCTGTTTCTGTACTTTCTTCACTACACGCTTTATACGTTTCTCCAACGTCTTGCCGGACGTTTCCATGGCATCAACCATCACTTCGGCCAAAGCGCCAAGACGGACATCGTCCGAGGATATGTTGATTACAGTAGTGCCGTCACACGTTCTTATCGTGTAATTGCGCTTGCAGGAATGCCGCTGGCGAGGCGAATTGTCCGTTGAAGTCCACAATTGGTCCGCATGCTCTTTTACGGCCTTTTTCCTCTCTTTCTTGAGCGTGCGCTTCATGAATTTGCCTAAATCCTCGCCAGCCGTTTCAAAGGCATCGCCCATCAGATTGGCGAACGAACCTATGCGTCCGTCCTTGGATGTCATCTCTATGACAGCCACCTGCGTGCCGTTGTTACGTCGTATGACATAATCGCACTTGACGGTATTGCCCCTGCGATTGATTTCCTTCACAACCACCGTCATGCGCACCTTTGCATTCTGACTCACTGTCAGCATCAAGGGAGCCTCAGCGTCATTGAACTCTTCCACGAAGTCGGCCACGATTTTCCTCTTGTCCCTTTCGAACTCGGACATGCTGTTACCGCCACCGGCATAGTACATGTTCTGGATAAAATCCTTCATTGGCACTCCCTCCACCATGGTCTTGGAGAAGTCGAAGTTCACACTCATGGCACGCACACCAAGCAAATGCCTAAGCGACCCCTGCGTAACAGTTTGCGCATTGGCATTCATTACCATGGCAATGGCCGCAATCATAATCTTAATCCGTTTCATGTCCATTTTCACTTTTATGGTATCACCTATTGCATCGCATATCCTCTATTCCTAAGAATGATGCAAATATAGTCAAAATATCTCATACTCGGACTGAAGACAAACAAAAAGCTGTTGTCTGGCAATAATAAAAGTTGGAGCATTACTTGTTTTGACGTCAGTCGTATTGCGTCACAATGTCGGATAGCCGGAATAGACTCGGTCCTTCCGCTCGCACTTTCGTCTGTCCCCACCATGGAACAGACCAGGCAGGACCGTATCTGCCCATCCGGTTTTAACCCGAATCGGTCATTAAATTTCCAATCCGTTTTGCCCTTCTCTTCGTGCGTATTGCAACCGTTTTGTCGAAGGCATAGCGAGCTATGGCAAGACCAAACGGGAAGCAAGACGGCGAAAAGAAGGGCAAAACGGAGGAAAAGGCAATATAAATCAGCTGATTTATACAAATTGACGTTCTAATGACCGATTTGGGTTTAACAGGGGCTATAATGCCATGGGGAGACAGGGTGCATATTCGCGAATGCAACAGTGAACATTCGCGAATGTGAGATGACATATTCATCGAGTATTCTCTCCTGTTGCTTGAGAACTTCATAATCCTGCCATTTAACGTATTTGAAACGATAGTCCGAGAAGAATGTTGTATGATTGGGCAACTTTATCTATCTTTGCAACGACAAGACTATTAAAATGACAATGAAACACACATACGCAATGATGTCCGCACTGGCTGCGGGCATGCTGTTGCTGTGCGGAGGAGGATGCTCCACCCAACGCACGGCAGGCAGGGAGAAGGAAGTGAGCGTCCTGCAATTCAACATCTGGCAGGAAGGAACGATGGTGGAAGGAGGCTACGAAGCAATAGCCGACGAAATAGCCCGTTTGAAACCGACGTTTGTCACTTTAAGCGAAGTTCGCAACTACCACGGCACACGCTTCTGCGACCGTATCACCGAATCGCTACGCCAACGCGGACTGACATATTACTCTTTCTTCAGCGACGACACAGGACTGCTCAGTTGCCATCCACTGACAGACAGCACAACGGTCTTCCCGCTCCACAACGACCACGGAAGCATCTACAAGCTGATTACAACGGTAGACGGGCGACGCACCGCCGTATACACAGCACATCTGGACTACCTGAACGACACCTATTACGAAGTAAGAGGCTACGACGGCAACAACTGGCGGCAAATGGAGGCTCCGCTTACAGACGTGAAGGAAATACTGAGGCGCAACGAACTGTCAATGCGCGACGAGGCCATCACGAATTTCCTGCAGGACGCACAAACGGAGGTGGAACAGGGAAGCCTCATCTTCCTGGGCGGAGATTTCAACGAGCCGTCTTTTGCCGACTGGACTGAAGCCACACGCGACAGTGCGGACCACCAGGGCATCACCGTGGACTGGCCTTGCACGACACGCCTGCACGAAGCAGGCTTTGCCGATGCTTATCGCACGCGTCACCCAAACCCTGTGACGCATCCCGGATATACTTATCCGGCAGACAACCCGGCCGTTCCTATCAACAGGCTGACATGGGCACCGCAAGCCGACGAGCGTGAGCGTATCGACTTTATCTTCTTCTTCCCTCGCAAGGGGCTAACACTGAAAGAAGCGATAGTCGTGGGACCTGACGGTTGCATTCGCAACAGCCTACGCACACCGGAAACAAGCCGGGACTCCATCCTCACACCGGCAGGCACATGGCCAAGCGACCACAAGGCCGTATTGGCGACTTTCCGATTGAAGTAGGCAAGACACACCGCCCGTCACACAGTAACAAACATACAGCGATAACCGTTCAAATCCTCTTGCCATCCAAAGGAAAAAGGACAAATAAAGAGGACTTACCCAACCTCCAATCATAGGCTATACACTGCAACTGCCGCTTGCTGTTATCGATTGGAGAACCATGCATATGCCTTGAGAGACGACGAGGCATGTGCATGGATTGCAAAGATGATACTTATAGAATATAATATCATCCGGGGCTTTCGTCCATGCAGTCTTTTGCTGACATTTCGTATCTATCTATTATAGTGAAGCTGATAGTCTAAAAAACTTCCTGCAAACGAATGGATATAGATACAACAATACAGAGAGCGAAAGCAAAAGACCCCAAAGCCCTAAATGACATATACACGATGTACTATCCCGAAATGGCGAGGGTATGCACGAATATCGTCAAAGGAGACGATGACGTGGTGCACGACCTTGTCCATGATGCTTTTGTACTGGCTTTTGCATCGCTTGACCAACTAAAGGAGAATGGAAGGTTCGCCGAATGGCTTACGGCCATTACCAGAAACGTTGCCATAAAGCATATCACCCGGAAGAAAAGGCTGTATTTTGTTCCTTTGTCCCAAATAGATTCCAACAACAGTGCCTTGTCTGATGAATCAACAGCAGATTCAAACATCAACCAGAAGGAGATTCTCGACCTCATATCGCAATTGCCTGAAGGCTATGGCAAAGTATTCCGCCTTTACGTCGTCGAAGGATTCTCGCACAAAGAGATTGGAGAGATACTCGGCATCAATCCTCACAGTTCATCATCCCAGTTGTCGAGAGCAAAAAGCCTGTTGAAACGTATGTTTGCAGGGGGGGGGATAATTGCAGTCGCGTCTGTTTTTGTGTATTATCTCATCACGCCACACCGTAACGAACCTTTTGCCAACGAATCCCGACCGGGAAAAAACAATAATGTTGCCGAAATGCCTCCATCACAAAAACATCACGAAGACGAGGCCGGCCAGAATAATCATGCAGTATTGAGAAAGACATCAGCAAGCCAGATACATACGTTGGATTCCATCGCTACGCCTTCATGCAAGGATCTACAGGAATACTCAGAAGAACAAAAAATGATGGCGGAAACAGCCAAAGACACTACCGCGGAGACGCCTGAGGATAGCATATTATTGCCTGTAACTGGCAATATCCAGTTGCTTGCAGACAATATCAAGCCAAACAGACGTAAAAAATGGAAGTTACTGGCTTACGGTTCCTTTGGCCCGACCTTGGCGCAAAATACGGACAAACGAATTGCAATCGACCATACCGGCGACATTGATTCGGACATCCCTGCTCCTATTTTCCCGGAAAATGTCAACACTTGGGAAGATTACAGCATCTATCTGAATGCCATTGAGCACGAAAACACCACTGCAGATACGATTGCCTTGATAGAGATTGCCGGCCACAACCATGGAGACATCGTTGAACAAGAAAAGCATGACAAGCCTATCACATTCGGAATATCATTCAACAAAAACCTGAGTGACAGATGGGGCTTGGAGATCGGCCTGCAGTATTCGCTATTGAAGTCACATTTCGTTATGGGTAACAATGGTTATGCCATCATAAGGAAACAGCAGACACATTATATAGGGGTACCGACAAGACTGTCCTGCCGCTTGATCGACTACAAGCATTTATCGGCATACGCTTCCGCGGGATTCGCTCTCCACATCCCTGTGTACGGAAAGACGGACAGCAACTACATCGTGAATTGGCAGACAACATATTCCGGAAGCCGATACTTCGCCCCTCCATTCCAATGGCAAACCGGCCTAAGCATAGGGATGCAGTACAAAATCACTCCGCATATGAGTATCTTCGTGGAGCCTACACTCAATTGGTTCATCCCGTCTGGTAGCGACACGCATACGATATGGACAGAACATCCGGTCATGTTCACAAGTCCGTTAGGAATAAGGATAACCTGGTAGGCATTCATCCGCCGGTGCAGTCTTTTATGCTTGTTGAGTATCTATAATTGATGTAGGACCTCAAAAAGACAAGAGACATGTACAGACTGAATGATTATGTCCAAAACGGGATGCTGCTCATGAACAACATGCTCAGACCTCATCATAAGAAACTAAGCCAGCTGATGCTATATGCAACGACAAAATGCCAGTCGCGCTGCAAGCACTGCTCCATTTGGAAAAAGAAAGAGGAATTCTTGAGCCTTGACGACATCAAGTCAATAATGAAGAGCAGATGTATTGTACCCGCGACAACAGTCGGGCTCGAAGGCGGAGAATTCCTGCTTCATCCCGAAGCCGACCAGATAATGGAATGGTTCGCCAGGAATCATCCACGATACACATTACTCAGCAACTGCCTGGCTCCATCAATGGTTATCAATGCCGTTCGCAGATACCATCCTTCTCATCTGTACGTATCCTTGGATGGCGATGCGAGGACATATAAATACATGAGGGGATGCAATGGATACGGCAGGGTGATTGAAGTGGTGGAGGCAGTAAAGGACGAGGTGCCTCTATCGCTCATGTTCTGCCTGTCTCCATGGAATCAGTTCAAGGACATGAAATACGTCGTTGATGTGGCCGGGCATTACGGCATTGACGTCCGCATTGGCATATACGGCACGATGGAGTTCTTTGATACCACAGCCGATCTGCTTGCTGCCGACATGGAACACTTTGCCGCCAATATACCGAAGAACATACATGACACATCGGAGAATTTTGATTTCATAGCACTGTATGATGAATGGCGCAACGGGAACCTGAAACTGCGGTGTCACAGCATTTTCAGCGAATTAGTCATTCACTCAAACGGAAATGTTCCTGTTTGTCAGAACCAGAATGTCATATTGGGAAATATCCACAGCAGTTCCCTTGATGAGATATTCAACTCGGAAATGTCACGCACGATACAATGCCATGAATCACACAACTGCAATGGCTGCTGGATAAACTTCCACCGCAAATATGACATCATTCTGTTGCGTAACCTCGAAAGGGTGTTCCCCAAAAGGATGATAGAAATGATTTATGGCAGATACCATTGGTGCAGGAATGAGGACATGACATACAAACGGTATTTCAAACAATGAAAACAATAATAAATAAATTCAAACACTATCGCAGCAGGAAATGGCTCTGCGACACCTACAAATGCAACTATGCCTTTGTAGGGATGGGAAATCATAGCATCATGAACCTTTATCCCGTCTTGCAATACCTGCAAGTGCCCATAAAATATATTTGCTGCAAATCCAAGGACAAGCTGCCGCTCATCGAGAACAAGTATCATGGCATTAAAGCCACGACATCAATAGATGAGATTTTGGACAACAATAGTATTAGAGGAGTATTCGTGTCAGCTTCTCCATGTTCCCATTTTCGGCTCGCATCTAAAATTCTCGGTAGTGGCAAGTCATTATTTATCGAAAAACCGATATGCCATACATCGGATGAATTACGCAAGCTTACCGACATCGCCAAACTGCATGAAGTAAAAGTCTCAATGGTGGGTATGCAGAAGAGATATTCGCCATTAGGCCGGATACTGGCCAAGAGGTTAAGAAATGCAAAGGTGATCAGCTACAATTACCGATACACAACAGGGGCTTATCCGGAAGGCGATGTACTCGTGGAATTGTTCATCCATCCATTGGATTATGTCACATTCCTGTTCGGAGAAGCAAAGATTAGTTACAATACACGCATAATGTCCGACAATGGAGGAGTGACTTTTTTACTTGTCTTGCAGCACAGAAACGTAACGGGAGTGTTGGAATTGTCATCGGCTTATACATGGTCCGACGCACAGGAAACATTGCTTGTAAACACGAATAAAGGAACATACGGACAACATCAGAATGGAAACTTGACGTTTCAACCCAAGCCAAATGTCATCTGTGGTATTCCGATTGAAAAGGTCATCCACAAGCACATATCAGAAGAGCAGCTTTACAAATGCAGCAACTTCATTCCCACATTGGAAAATAACCAGATATACAGTCAAGGATATTACAATGAAATCAAGGCTTTTGTGGATGCGAACGAAAAGAATGGGCACATCATAAGTTCCTTATGCGACTTGTTTCCAACATATAGACTTATAGACGAATTGAAAACAAGCAGGCGATAAAACGTCAATTTGTATACACTATAGGCGAGTATCAAGTATTACTATTTTACATCCTGCTTTTTGCATATAGGCTGCGTATTATAGCTACTATTTGCATATTAGATTTAAGCTTCATTCCATCATTAAGGGTTACGATGTCACAACAAGAATGGTGCAGCACGAAAAAGCGACCAATCATCGGCAAGGGATATGAATAATTAATATGAACTTAATAGTATATCAAAATATAATGGGGTGCTTGTTTGTCTATTGTGATAAGTAAGTTTAGGGAATTAGTTTATATTATAATTTGCTGAGGTCGGGGCTGTTCCCGGATTTACGAAGAGGGAGTTATGTGGTGCCATAATAACTGATGAGTAAGTGCGGGAACAGTTCTGAAATCGCTAAAGGATAGTATAAACTAATTCCTGAAGCTTACTTATATGAAGATATATACCTCTCAAAGAATACAAAAGCCATGTAACGAGGCGATATACGTTCCTGCATCGAAGCTAAAGCGCCATCCTTGCCAAACAGAGGCTAGCCTGTGCGAAGCCGATAGGCTGTAAAGTTGTAATCAATTGCTTTGGTTGTCATAATAAAAGAATCTATGTCGTGCTATTTTTATTGTTGCTTGGGCACTATAAAATATTTTGTGTAAATGGAAATACGGGATTCAAGTTAG
>JAAGKN010000061.1_pt1 | contig 77555 bp, 70 predicted proteins | sample 6206371 | NCBI WGS metagenome assembly JAAGKN01 (sample SAMN11533720, study PRJNA540317) | gut metagenome | isolation source: fecal pellets from male and female animal of same cohort | host: Peromyscus leucopus | place: USA:CA | collected 2017 | reverse complement strand
GTACCAAGGTTCATGTAAACTTTGGATGAAGTGCCGCCCTCCTTCTTTCGAAAGCCTTGCAGTATGTAAAAATGAGGATCCTTGCCCCTTGTTACGCTGAGATACATGATGATTTGCTATTAGTACTTATTAGCACAAAGATACAAAGAAAAATTGACTTTGCCAAATTAAAAGCCAATTATTTAAAAAAATTTTTTACTTCAAACTCCCAAACTCCCGGGACGCTTCACGAAAGCAGATGCAAATTTAATCATTTTTCCCCAATTGCATCTATCACCTCGCATTTTACTCAAAAATTTTGTGATTACAACTATTTCCGCTAACTTTGCCATATAAAAACAAAACGTCAATGAGCGTAATTATTCTCGGCATAGAATCATCTTGCGACGACACCTCTGCTGCTGTTATTTCCGACGGCTGCCTGCTCAGCAATGTCATTGCGAGCCAGAAGGTACACGAGGCCTACGGTGGCGTTGTGCCTGAACTTGCCTCAAGGGCGCATCAGCAGAACATTGTTCCGGTGGTGAGCGAAGCCCTGCGACAGGCCGGAATCGACAAATCCCAGCTTTCCGCCATAGCCTTCACCCGTGGTCCGGGTCTTCTCGGCTCTCTCCTTGTGGGAACTTCCTTTGCCAAAGGAATGGCTATCGGACTCGGAATTCCTCTTGTGGACGTAAATCACCTCCACGCACATGTTCTGTCGCACTTTGTAAAAAAGACCCCTGATGACATCTCTCCCGAGTTTCCGTTCATGTGCCTGCTGATTTCAGGAGGCAATTCACAGCTCGTGCTCGTAAAGAGCCCCTACGATATGGAGATAGTGGGTAAAACAATCGACGATGCTGCAGGAGAGGCTTTTGACAAATGCGCCAAAGTGATGGGACTCCCCTATCCGGGTGGTCCACATATAGACCGCCTCGCTCAAGAAGGGAATCCCAAGGCTTTCAGATTAAGCAAACCTCACATCCCCGAGCTCGACTATTCCTTCAGCGGACTGAAAACGTCTTTCCTATATACGCTCCGCGACGCCTTGAAAGAGGATCCTGATTTTCTGGAAAAGAATAAAGCAGATCTCGCCGCTTCTCTGCAAGCCACAATCATCGACATTCTCCTTGACAAGCTTGACAAAGCCATACGCAAATATCCTGTGAAGCATGTGGCAATCGGTGGTGGAGTTTCCGCAAACTCCGGAGTCAGAGCCGCCGTGGCTGATTTCTGCAAGAAAAAAGGCCTTACAGCATGGATTCCTGAAAGGGCTTTCACCACTGACAATGCAGCAATGGTGGCCGCCGCCGGATATTTCAAATTCCTTTCCAATCAATTCTGCCCTCTTTCTCTCCCCCCTTATTCAAGAGTCACGGTCTGAGAGAATGTGACACCCCTCACCTTAAAAACGATGAACCACACACCTGACAATAATAAGACCAAAGACAGCGATCCCCTGCACTCGGAATCGCGCCATGTAGTGATTTACGGCTACACAAAGCAAGAGCTGTCGAAGGTAATGCGCCATTTTGAATCCCTTCTCCCGGAATTCGTAAAAATCACTGTGGAGAATTCCAATCTTGTGACGAAAATCACCCTGACCGGCGTGAATTCCGGTGTGGAGCTCCTTCGCTTCAAGATGAACAGCATCCACAATGAGCTCAACGCGATTTTCTCAGAGGAAGTCGTGGCTTCAGAAGACAAGACTGTGCCTCAGGTGCTCGGCGAGCTTCTTTCGGAACGCGAGCTCACCGTTGCGGCTGCGGAAAGTTGTACCGGTGGCAACATAGCTCATCGAATAGTTCAGGTGCCCGGATCATCCGCTTATTTCTTAGGAAGTGTGGTCAGCTATTCCAACGATGTAAAAGCTGAAGTGCTCAAGGTGTCGCGCAACGACATTGCCAAACATGGCGCGGTGAGTAAGCCTGTTGTAGAAGCCATGGCCCGTGGAGCAGCCAGACTCATGCGTTCAGATTGCGCGATCGCCACTTCCGGCATCGCCGGCCCGGACGGAGGCACCAAGTTTAAACCGGTGGGAACGGTGTGGATAGCTGTGAAATATGGAGAGCAGGTGGTGAGCGAATGCATTCATTTCAAGGGTGACCGTAACACAGTGATTGAAAGCGCCACGAATCATGGCATGGTGATGCTGATCAATCTTCTCCGCAACACATATGTGATGCAGGATGATCTCAACGACGACTGATCTCAACAAATCAAGCTTAAAGGAGAACACCCTGTAATCCCCTGTTCCAACCTAAAAGCATTTCATAAATGCTGCAAAACACGGATTTATTATGGTGTAAAACCATAAAATAAATACCTTTTTGCGATTTATAAGAAAATAATTAAGCTGCATCTTGCACAAGCAAAGGATTTTTTATAACTTTGCACCCGGTTTGTGGCACATCCTTTAAAACCGCCAATTTGATGCGCCTGGCGGTGATATGAGAACTGAGATGGCGGCCATAGCCCTCAAGTCTTTTTTAATTCAATTAAAAACAACAGCCATGTCAAAAGTTTGTCAGATTTCAGGCAAAAAAGCTTCTGTGGGCAACAACGTTTCTCACTCCAAGCGTCGCACAAAGCGCAAATTCAATGTCAACCTTCACACAAAGAAATTCTTCTGGGTTGAGCAGGATATGTGGATTGAGCTGACAGTTTCCGCTCACGCTCTCCGCACAATCAACAAGATCGGCCTCAACGCCGCTCTTAAAAAAGCCGAGAAAGAAGGTAATCTCGACTTCAAAGACATCAAAATCGTTTCTCTTTAATCAGAATTTCTAAACTATGGCAAAGAAAGCTAAAGGCAATAGAGTGCAGGTCATCCTTGAATGCACAGAACATAAAGCCAGCGGTATGCCTGGAATGTCTCGATACATCACCACCAAAAACCGCAAAAACACAACAGGACGTCTGGAGTTGAAAAAATACAACCCCATCCTCAAAAAAATGACCATTCACAAAGAAATTAAATAAGCACCACTGAACCATGGCAAAGAAAACCGTCGCGTCTCTTCAGAAAGGTGAAGGACGCACCTACAGCAAAATCATCAAGATGGAGAGATCTCCCAAGACAGGCGCTTATGTCTTCAAAGAGGAAATGGTGCCTAATGATGCCGTACAGGCCGCTCTTAAATAAGAATTTTCTTATACAGCATAACGAGCTGCGTCATAATCTGATTATGGCGCAGCTCGCTTTTTATCCATCCGACATCAAACTGAGTAGCTCAACAATAATTGAGTAAACCAATTAATTCTTAAAGATAATAAAAGAGTCCCGGCGTTGGCCGGGACTCTTTTATTGAGGTTAAATCCTTTATCAGATAGCTGAACGGATAACTCCGCGCTCTGAATTAACCACGAAATTGATGATTTCCTCGCGATATTTTGACTCGGGAAGAGTGTCTCTGATCAGCTTGACAGCATTTGTGACATTAAGATCGCTCAGATAAAGCACTCTGTAAATTTCGCCGATTGCCTGAATATCCTCCTGAGAGAATCCGTTGCGATGAAGACCTATCGTATTGAGACCGACATATGAAATCGGCTCTCTCGCTGCCTTTACATATGGAGGGATATCCTTGTTGACAAGAGCACCTCCCTGAAGCATGATGTTGCGGCCAAGATGACAGAACTGATGGATAAGACTTCCTCCTCCGATCACAGCACAGTCATCGATCACAACCTCTCCCGCAATCTGGCAGGCATTGGAAATGATGACACGATTGCCGACCACACAGTCATGAGCAATATGGTTATAAGCCATTATGAGGCAGTTGCTGCCCACAACAGTCTTACCCTTGGAGGCAGTGCCACGGTTAACAGTGACACACTCTCTGAGAACAGTACCGTCACCAATAAAGGCGAAAGTCTCCTCTCCTTTGAATTTGAGATCCTGGGGAACACCTGAAATCACAGCACCTGCGTGAATCTTCACTCCGCTGCCGATACGAGCTCCGGGCATAATGGTCACATTGCCGGCAATCTCACAGTTATCACCGATTTCTACATCCTCATAGATGTTGGTAAAATTTCCGATCTTGACGTTATTCCCGATTTTAGCCTCGGGATGAACGTAATATATGGGATTGTTAATCATTTCTTGTTTCAGTGGGATGTATTATTTGTTCTTGATGATCTGGGCCATAAACTCGGCCTCACACACAATCTTCTCTCCTACAAATGCATAACCCTTCACCACAGCACAGCCACGGCGTATCTCGGTCATAAGGCTCACATTCAGCAGAAGTGTATTACCGGGCACAACTTTCTGACGGAATTTTACATTGTCTATCTTCAGGAAATATGTGCTGTATTTCTCAGGCTCCTCAAGGTAGTTGAGCACAAGAACACCGGCCGCCTGCGCCATAGCCTCCACCTGGAGAACTCCGGGCATAACAGGCTCCTGAGGGAAGTGTCCGGGGAAGAAAGGCTCGTTGACTGTCACATTCTTGACTGCGACACAATGCCTCTTGTCAATCTCGATCACTTTGTCGATGAGAAGGAAAGGATATCTGTGGGGAAGAAGTTTTCTCACACCGTTCACATCAATTACTGGCTCATCGTTGGGATTGTAGTAAGGCGACTGAATCTCGGTATGTTTTACCTCCTTGCGCACCATACGTGTGAACTTGTTGTTGACAGTGTGTCCGGGACGCACTGCCACAACACGACCTTTCACGGGACGACCGATAAGGGCCATGTCGCCAATCACGTCCATGAGTTTATGACGTGCAGGTTCATTGTCCCATCTAAGGGGCTTCGGGTTGATATAACCAAGCTGGTTGAGGCTCATATGATCCACTCCCACAAGGTCGCAGATATGATCTATACGCTCCTGGCTTACAGGTTCATCATATATCACGATGGCATTGTCAAGATCGCCACCTTTGATAAGTCCATACTGAAGGAGCGCCTCGATCTCTCTCACAAACACGAAAGTACGTGCGCTTGCCACCTCCTGTTTGAACTCGGCAAGGTCATCGAGAACTGCAAACTGATTGGGAAGCACTTTTGAGTTATACTCCACCATAACCTCAACGCTGAAGTGATCGTCAGGATAGATTGTAAGAACTGATCCGGTCTCCTCATCCTTGAAGCGCATCTTCTCCTTAATTATATAGAAGTCCTTGTCAGATTTCTGCTCCACAAGGCCTACTTCCTCAAGTTTCTCCACATACTGTATTGCGCTTCCGTCAAGAATAGGAAGTTCAGGGCCATTCACCTCTATAAGGCAGTTGTCCACACCGGCAGCATAAAGTGCCGCCATAGCGTGTTCGATGGTGCTGACCTTAACGTCATTCCTGCATATCACAGTGCCGCGGGTGGTCTCCACCACATTCTCAGCCACAGCATCCACCACAGGCTGACCCTCGAGGTCTACCCTCTTGAATTTGTAGCCGTGATTATCGGGCGCCGGCAGAAAAGTAGCTGTAATCTCCATGCCGGAATGTAGCCCCTTTCCACTTAAGGTAAAGGGGGCGTTCAGTGTGAGTTGTTTCATTTGTTATTGTTGTTTTTCTGTTCTTCTAAAAATTTCCCGAGACGCTTCATATACACGAGGTTCTTGGCAAACTGCCTCTCCTCGATGGCCGGATAACCTATCAGACGCTGTCCATTGCCCACATTATTAGGAATGCCGGACTGAGCGCCGAACTGATTCATGTCGCCCACCTTGATATGTCCGGCAAAGCCACACTGGCCGCCCACCATATTTCCGTTGCCGATCTCGGTTGATCCGGCAATTCCGGTCTGCGAGGCGAAGACATTGTTTCTTCCGATAGTGACATTATGCGCCACCTGAATAAGATTATCGAGTTTGGTGCCTTTACCTACAGTGGTCTGTCCGAAAGTGGCACGGTCCACACATGTATTTGCACCGATCTCCACGTCATCCTCTATAACCACGATTCCGGTCTGAGGTATTTTCTCAAATTCTCCATTTTTTGGAGCAAATCCGAAACCGTCGGCTCCGATCACAGCGCCCGAATGGATTATGCAACGATTGCCTACGCGGCAGCCTTCATAAATCTTCACACCGGATCTCAGCACAGTGTCATCACCGATCACAGCGCCGTCTCCCACATAGGCCTGGGGATAAATCTTTACATTCCTGCCAAGTCTCACGCCTTTTCCCACATAGGCAAAGGCTCCGATATAAGCGTTCTCGGGTATCTCAACACCCTCGGCCACATAACTTGGCTGCTCTATTCCCTTGGGCTGGGGTTTCTGACTCTCGACAAGACGCAACAGGTCGGCAAGTGTGGAATATGGATCCTCTACCCTGATCAGGGTTTTCCCTACCTCTCCCTCTGCGTCGAAATCCTTTCCTACAAGCACGGCGCTCGCCTTGGTGGTGTGGATATAATGAGCATATTTAGGGTTAGCTATAAAAGTCAGGTCTCCCTCCTTGGCTTCCTCAATTTTTGCGAATCCGTGAAGCACGCAATTCTCGTCTCCTTCCACTGTCCCCCCTGTGATTGCCGCAAGGCTCTTAGGTGTTATTTCCATTATCTCTAAGTTATCGCCACCCCGACGCCTGTTCTTTCCTGTGGCTCCGGGAAGGCTTGCTTTTTGTTCTTGTTTCTATTTTCTCTGCAAATATCGGCATTTTTTCGCTAATAGCCATAAATATCGCCAATTATTATTCCCCATCATCCCCTTTATTTTAATATTCCGCTTTTTTCTTGATTGGATGGATAAAATTTGCTACATTTGCACAAAATTGCCGTGGAAGTGAATCTTCGGCAATACTTCAAGTAGAACATAAAAACAATAACCATTTTAAATTCTTCAGACATGAAAATTTCTCATATCGAACACATTGGCATAGCAGTGCCCGACCTCAACAAAGCTATTGAGTATTATGAAAACGTGCTTGGCCTCAAGTGCTACAAGCAGGAAGTGGTAGCCGATCAGAAGGTTACAACAGCTTTTTTCCAGGTGGGCGACACAAAAATAGAACTCCTCGAGGCTACATCACCGGACTCTACTATCGCTAAGTTCATCGAGAAAAACGGCGGTCGTGGCGGCATGCATCACATGGCGTTTGCCGTGGAAGACGGCGTTGCCAACGCTCTCGCAGAAGTTGAGGAGAAAGGCGTGAAAGTTATTGACAAAGCTCCCCGCCAGGGTGCCGATGGCCTTCACATCGCATTCCTCCATCCGAAATCGACAGAAGCTGTCCTCACCGAGCTCTGCGAGGATCCCAACAAGTGATCATAAGCGTCATCCATCAGTTAGTATCTAATTTTCATTTATCATATCAAATATGAGCACACAGCAAGAAAAGATTCAAGAGCTCATCGAAAAACGCGCCGAAGCACGTATCGGCGGCGGTGAGAAGGCGATCGACAAGCAGCACGCCAAAGGTAAATACACAGCGCGCGAACGTATCGCACAGCTCCTCGACGAAGGTAGCTTCGAGGAGCTCGACATGTTCGTCACTCACCGTTGCACAAACTTCGGCCAGGACAAGAAGCATATCCTCGGCGACGGCGTTGTGACCGGTTTCGGAACAATCGAAGGCCGTCTCGTCTATATTTTCGCTCAGGACTTCACAGTGTTCGGAGGTTCTCTCTCCGAGACCATGGCCCTGAAAATATGCAAAGTGATGGACCTCGCCATGAAGATGGGTGCGCCTTGCATCGGTCTTAACGACTCAGGTGGTGCCCGCATTCAGGAAGGCATCAACGCACTTGCAGGATATGCTGAAATCTTCCAGCGCAACATCCTCGCTTCTGGCGTAGTGCCTCAGATCTCTGCAATCCTCGGCCCCTGCGCAGGTGGTGCCGTATATAGCCCCGCACTCACCGACTTCACCATCATGGCCAAGGGCATCTCCTATATGTTCCTTACAGGTCCTTCAGTTGTGAAGACAGTTACAGGCGAAGACGTTTCTCAGGAAGACCTCGGTGGCGCTTCCGTTCACTCTTCAAAGAGCGGCGTTACACACTTTGCCGCTGAGAACGGCGAGGAAGCTCTCATGATCATCCGCAAGCTCCTGAGCTTCATCCCCCAGAACAACATGGAGGAGACACCTCTTGTAAGCTGCGACGACCCCATCGATCGTCTCGAGGATGCCCTCAACGACATTATACCCGAGAGCGCAAAACAGTCATACGATATGTATGACGTGATCGGTTCGATCATCGACAACGGCGAGTTCCTTGAGGTTCAGCGCGACTATGCCAAGAATATCATCGTAGGTTTCGCCCGCTTCAACGGCCAGTCTGTCGGCATCGTTGCCAACCAGCCCAAGATTCTCGCAGGCGTGCTCGATTCAAACGCATCACGCAAAGGCGCACGTTTCGTACGTTTCTGCGACGCCTTCAATATTCCTATCGTAACTCTCGTTGACGTGCCCGGATTCCTTCCAGGAACAGGTCAGGAATACAACGGCGTAATTCTTCACGGTGCAAAACTTCTCTATGCTTATGGAGAAGCAACAGTGCCCAAGGTTACTGTAACACTCCGCAAGAGCTACGGTGGCGCCCACATCGTGATGAGCTGCAAGCAGCTCCGCGGCGACATCAACTATGCATGGCCCTCAGCAGAGATCGCCGTAATGGGTGCTGAAGGTGCTGTAGGCGTGCTCTATGCCCGCGAAGCCAAAGAACAGGCTGATCCCGCTGCCTATAAGAAGGAGAAGGAGGAAGAATACCGCAAACTCTTCGCCAACCCCTATCAGGCTGCCAAGTATGGATATATCGATGATGTCATCGAGCCTCGCAACACCCGTTTCCGCGTGATCCGCGCCCTTCAGATGCTTGCCACCAAGAAGGTGCAGAATCCGCCCAAGAAACACGGAAATATTCCTCTTTGATTTTCTCTCACCACTGTCAAATATTTTCAATATCATGAAAAAGATTTTTATGACAGCGGCCCTTTGTCTGGCGTTGGCGGGCGGTTCCTATGCGGCATCCCCCGCCGACACCACGGTTTCCCCCGCGGACTCCGTGGAGACAATATTAGGGCAGCAAACGGAAGTACCGGTTGAAGCAGTTCCGAGCGAGGAAGTCAATACTATTCCGGAAAGCACGGTTGCCAAAAAGATGACCCAGGCGGAAAAGGCCCACAACGCGGCTGTCAACGACTCATGGGGAGGCGCCATCACTCTGATTGCGATGGTTATTGTGATTTCAGCATTGGCTGTTCTCTCAATCCTTTTCCTTTGTTTCGGAAAAATATCTCAGTCGCTGATCTCTAAAAAGAAGCGTCAGACAGCCCAGGCAAGACCTGATGCGAATCCCGATGATAAGCATGAAGTTGATTCCGGAGAAGTGATAGCTGCAATTGGAATGGCACTCTCCGAGCATTTCGGTGACGGCCACGATATGGAAGACACTATCCTTACCATCCGCAGACTTAAGAGAACCTACTCACCCTGGAACTCCAAGATCTACAATCTCCGTCAGTCGCCTGAGCTCCACCGCAACGCGGCTCATCGCTCGGCATTCTGATTCCACTTTATCATCCTTCCAAAATTTTGACCTTGTTATGAAATTCAAAGAATACAAATATAAAATCAACGGCACAAAGTTCACCGTAAAAGTCGGTGATGCCGTCGACAATCAGGTGCAGGTGGAAGTGAACGGCACACCCTACACCGTTGAGCTTGACAAAGAGCCCTCAAGAAAGACCACCGTATCTCAGCCTGTGAAGAGCCCGCGTCCGGCACCCCGCACTGAAACCGGAGAAAAGATCATTGCAACTCCGGCAGCTGCCTCTTCAGGCTCTTACACTGTGAAAGCTCCTCTTCCCGGCACTCTCATGAGTCTTTCCGTGAAGGTTGGCGATGTGGTCAACGCCGGTGACACCGTATGCGTGCTCGAGGCTATGAAGATGGAAAACGATGTGCATACAGCCAAGGGTGGTAAAGTAGTGAAGATCATCGCATCTGTAGGTGACGCCGTGCCTCAGGATGGCGACATCATGATTCTCGAATAATTGGCTTGCATCTTTATAGTGAATAAATATGATCTTAGCTGATTCCACCTATTCTTTCGGTGAATTCCTGTCGCAGACTGTCACGACTTTCTGGCATTTCACCGGCTTCTATAACTGCGAGCTGACCAACCTGATCATGCTGGTAGTAGGTTGCTTCTTCGTATGGCTCGCCATCAAGAAGAATTTTGAACCTCTCCTCCTTGTGCCTATCGGTTTCGGTATGCTCATCGGCAATATCCCGTTCCAGCCCGGAATGGAAATCGGCATCTATGAGCCCGGCTCAGTGCTGAATATCCTTTACAACGGTGTTGAACGCGGATGGTATCCCCCGTTGATCTTCCTCGGCATCGGCGCCATGACCGACTTCTCGGCCCTTCTTGCCAATCCGAAACTGATGATTATCGGAGCATGTGCGCAGTTCGGCATCTTCGGAGCCTATATGCTGGCCCTCCTTTGCGGATTCGATCCTCTTTCCGCAGGTTGTGTGGCTATCATCGGCGGTGCTGACGGTCCCACTGCAATCTTTACCACTTCGAAACTTAATCCGGCCCTCCTGGGTGCTGTTGCGGTTTCAGCCTATTCATATATGGCTCTTATCCCGCTTATCCAGCCCCCGCTCATGCGCCTTTTCACCACTCAGGAAGAACGCCTGATCAAGATGAAACCCGCACGCGTGGTGAGTCAGAACGAGAAAATTATCTTCCCGATCGTGGGTCTCATCCTCACCTGTTTCGTAGTGCCCTCAGGTCTTCCGCTGCTCGGTATGCTCTTCTTCGGCAACCTTCTTCGTGAAAGTGGTGTAACCACACGTCTGGCAAAGACTGCAAGCAATGCGATGACCGACATTGTGACTATCCTTCTTGGCCTTACCGTGGGTGTATCCACACAGGCAGACAAGTTCCTCACATTTGACACACTGATTATCTTCGGCCTCGGATTCGTGGCATTTGTAATCGCTTCTTCAGCAGGTGTGCTCTCTGTGAAACTCTTCAATCTTTTCCTTAAAAAAGACAAGAAGATCAATCCCCTCATCGGTAATGCCGGAGTATCGGCTGTGCCTATGGCAGCACGTATCTCCAACAACCTCGGTCTTGAGTACGACCCCACCAACTACCTCCTCATGCACGCCATGGGCCCCAATGTGGCTGGTGTGATCGGTTCAGCGGTAGCTGCAGGTGTCCTCCTCAGCTTCCTTGGTTAATACTGACAGGAGCGGCACAATTCATTTTGTGTCGCTCCCTTTTTTATTCTGAAATAAAATTAAAAAACTATCTACAGAAGTTAAACTTTCCTCACTCCAAGTTTGTTTCATAAACGGATACTGTTTCAAATTCCGCGGACTGTTCTATCTTCCCCTCGCAGCCCACTTTGAAATCTTCATTAACCCGCCATGTTAACTAAACTGCCTGTCTGGGCAGCTTCATTCTTTTCTGGCTAATATCTCGCCTATGATCACAGACAGCGTAATCAAGGAAATGTATAAGAAATTCGGGAAACCTCCCAAAGATCCGGGAGAACTGAGACTCGATTATTTCTTGCCAATCCTTAAAAACAATCACTCCATAACATCAGATGGTTTCGAAATAATCATCGAAGATCTTGATGAGTTCAATCCATTCAGGAGGTTTCTTATCAGAAGCCTTAATGCTGTGCTTGAATTCGATAAAATGATAGCTTTCGTCTTCCGCAATCACATCCTCTTTCTGGGGAAAGAGGACACACAAATGAGGGTTCATATCAAACCTGAAAAACCAAAATCTCTATTTGGCCGTTTATTCGGCCGATGAATCAAATACTTTGTCAGATTCCCTTGGAACGGGAACAAAGCAGGAGCGGTCCTATTAAGGACCGCTCCTGCTTTGTGTATTGTGCGTTTACAAATGTTATCTTGCGAATCGCATTATTATCTAAGTTCTGTAATCAGTCAATTTATACGATAGGAGATCAGTTAAGTGTGAGATCATCAAATCCGTTTCCAAGTTCATCCTCATTAAACTCAGAATCACCGTAAAGTTCCTCGATATCAAGATCCTCGATCTTCTTCACATTCTGATCAATCTGTTTCTCGAATTCATCAAGATCCATCACCTGAGCAGGAGCTTTTCCACGTTTTACTGTGCATATAGGATCGCTTAACGAACGTCCGGGAATAGCCTCTTTCATCTCCATGAAGAAAGAGCGCTCGGTCATATAGTCAAATACAAATACAAGCTTCTGCCCTTCATCCTCTATGAGTTCGTTGAGCGGAGTGTCTTCCATCAGCCAGATATCCTGGTCGCTTGAACTTCCCATGTCTTCAAGGGTGATCTCCTCCTGGCGCTGCCATTCATCATCACACAAGAAAAAGGAATCAATATCATCTTTTGTATAGTCAACACTGTCCAATACCGCATTTCTTAACTGGAGAAACGTCGAATTAGCGTCAATCTCGATTTCACGAGAAAAATTGCTGACCTCGTCGCTGACAAGTTTAAACCTATATACCATAATTTGATTATATGACTGGGATTATTTTCAATTGATAATTACAATGCGAAATTAATGCATTTCACAATTCACTCAAAATAATTCCACATATTTTTTTTACATTTTTCATAAAATATATACAAACCAGACCCCGGCATACCTCCTCAACCATATCACCACACTTCATCCCATGATGAAACGCAAATAAAAATGAGCGGGACATCCGTCTCGCTCATTTTTCATATCTTATCCTGAATTTTATCAGATTATATCGTAACGCTTGAATACCTTCTCGATAGCCTCTATCGAACGTGCCACCTGTTCTTTAGTGTGGGTAGCCATAAGAGAATATCTGATAAGTGTGTCCTGAGGAGCGACAGCAGGTGTCACAACCGGGTTTACAAACACTCCTTCATCGAGAAGATCCTTGGTCACGTGGAAAGTCTTGTAATCGTCGCGAATGAAAAGAGGAATGATAGGTGTGGAAGTGTTTCCGATCTCACAACCGAGTTTGCGGAACTCATCGAGAGCATAATTGGTAATCTCCCAGAGATGTTCCTGACGCTCCGGTTCACTCTCCATGATGTCAAGAGCCGCGTTAACTGCTGCCGTAGAAGCAGGAGTGATGCTCGCTGTGAAGATATATGCGCGGGTGTGGTGACGGAGGAAATTGGTCACACTCTTGTCAGTGGCGATAAATCCGCCAAGAGAAGCAAAAGACTTGCTGAATGTTCCCATGATGAGATCAACGTCGTCTGTCACTCCGAAATGATCGCAAGTGCCGCGTCCGCATTTTCCGAACACACCAATTCCGTGAGCCTCATCCACCATTACCGAAGCGTCATATTTTTTAGCAAGGCGCACAATCTCAGGAAGATTTGCCACATCGCCCTCCATAGAGAAAACACCGTCGGTAACAATAAGCTTCACCTTGTCGGGCTCACACTTCTTGAGCTGAGCCTCAAGACTCTCCATATCGTTATGACGATATTTCAGATAGTTGGAAAACGAAAGACGGCGACCCTCAATGATCGAAGCATGGTCCTGCTCATCAAGAATCACATAGTCTTCACGACCTGTAAGAGTTGAGACAACTCCTAAATTCACACCGAAACCGGTGCTGAAAAGCATTGCGTCCTCTTTTCCTACATAAGCAGCCAGACGGGCCTCAAGCTCCTTATGGATATCAAGCGTACCGTTCAGAAATGGGGAGCCGGCCATACCGGTGCCGTATTTCTTAGTTGCAGCAATCGCTGCCTCTATCACTTTCGGATGGTTTGTCAGTCCCATATAACTGTTCGATCCGAACATCAGCACCTTTTTGCCATTCATCAGCACCTCTGTGTTCTGTTCGCTCGAAATCGGGCGGAAATAGGGATATACCCCGGCAGCCATTGCCTTTTGGGGCGCATCGTAGCGCGACAGTTTCTCTTGTAAAAGCTTCATAAAGTTCAAGATGTTTGCTTGCCGAACCGCCCCGGCCCGTTTCTTGACCGTTGCCGCAATCCATGCGGTGGGCTATGTTCAGGCTGCAAAGTTAACCATTTTTTACGGATTTTTTACTATATCACTCCCTTTTTTCTATACATAAGCCCTCTTTTATTTTTTTAACACTTGCACTATCGTTGCCATTTTAGCACTTTGACAGCTCACCTTTTGACAGTTTTGACAAAGATTCCGAATTCCGCTCTCATCTCGTTTCCTACTCATTTACAATTTTTTACTAAAATTAATTAGCGCTATCGAAACTTTTAGCACGCGATTTGTTTATAGGTATGTGAAGGGTTTGACGAATAAACCCCGATTAAACAAGATAGAAATTAATTATAAACTCAAAACATATATTATATTATGGGAAAGATCATTGGTATTGACTTGGGAACCACCAACTCCTGCGTAGCAGTTCTTGAAGGAAAAGACCCTGTAGTTATTCCTAATAACGAAGGACGTAACACTACTCCTTCTGTAGTGGCTTTTGTTGACGGCGGCGAACGCAAAGTGGGCGATCCTGCCAAGCGTCAGGCCATCACAAACCCCACCCGTACTATCTATTCAATCAAACGTTTCATGGGCGAGACCTGCGAGAAAGTAGGCGACGAAATCAAACGTGTCCCCTATAAAGTGGTCTGCCAGAACAATATGCCTAAGGTAGACATCGATGGCCGTGACTACACTCCGCAGGAGATCTCGGCTATGATTCTCCAGAAAATGAAAAAGACCGCCGAGGATTATCTCGGACAGGAAGTAACCGAGGCCGTGATCACCGTGCCTGCATATTTCGACGATTCACAGCGTCAGGCCACTAAGGAGGCCGGTGAAATCGCAGGTCTTAAGGTAAAACGTATCGTCAACGAGCCTACTGCAGCTGCGCTTGCATATGGTCTTGACAAGAGCGACAAGGAACAGAAGATCGCAGTGTTCGACCTCGGTGGCGGCACATTCGATATCTCTATCCTTGAACTTGGCGACGGCGTGTTTGAAGTGAAATCCACCAACGGTGACACTCACCTCGGCGGTGACGACTTCGACCATGTCATCATCGATTGGCTTGCCGACGAATTCAAAAATGATGAAGGTGTGGATCTCCGTCAGGACCCCATGGCTATGCAGCGTCTTAAAGAGGCTGCCGAGAAGGCCAAGATCGAGCTTTCAAGCTCTACCTCTACTGAAATCAACCTTCCTTATATCACAGCCACTGCTTCCGGACCTAAGCACCTTGTGAAGAATCTCACTCGTGCTAAGTTTGAGCAGCTCGCTTCTAAACTCATCGATGCTGTTGCCGCTCCTTGTGTCAATGCTCTTAAGGATGCTGGCCTTTCAGCTTCACAGATTGATGAGGTGATCCTTGTGGGTGGTTCAACCCGTATCCCGGCCATCCAGCAGAAAGTAAAAGAGATCTTCGGCAAGGAACCCAACAAGGGTGTTAACCCCGACGAGGTTGTAGCTATCGGCGCTGCCATCCAGGGCGGTGTGCTCAGCGGCGATGTTAAGGATGTGCTCCTCCTCGACGTTGTGCCTCTTTCAATCGGTATCGAGACTCTCGGTGGCGTAATGACCAAGCTTATCGAGGCCAACACCACAATTCCTACCAGAAAGAGCGAGACCTTCTCTACTGCCGCCGACAATCAGCCTGAGGTAACAATCCGAGTGCTCCAGGGTGAGCGTCCTATGGCTGCCGATGACAAGCTCCTTGGTGAGTTCAACCTTTCCGGCATTGCTCCCGCACCCCGTGGAGTGCCTCAGATTGAAGTTACCTTCGAGGTTGATGCCAACGGTATTCTTAACGTATCCGCTAAGGATAAAGCCACTGGCAAAGAGCAGTCAATCCGTATTGAGGCTTCAAGCGGTCTGAGCGACTCTGAAATCCAGCGTATGCGCGACGAAGCCAAAGCCAATGAGGAAGCTGACAAGAAAGCAAAGGAAAGAATCGACAAACTCAACCACGCTGACTCTGTAATCTTCCAGAGCGAGAAACAGCTTGGTGAACTTGGCGACAAACTTCCCGCAGACAAGAAGGCTGCCATCCAGAGCGCTATCGACAAACTGAAAGAGGTTCACAAGAACCAGCTCATTGAAGATATCGACTCTGCTGAAAAGGCTGTAACCGACGCGTTCCAGGCTGCCGCTCAGGATATCGCCAACGCACAGCAGCAGGCTTCTGCCGGTGCACAGGCAGGTCCTAACCCCGGCGCACAGCAGCAGAACAACGGCGGTGCCGAAGACGTAGAATTCGAGGAAGTGAAATAATCCCTCAATTTAGAAATATCTAAATCAATAAAAAAGGAGTGTAACCTCTTGGGGTACACTCCTTTTTTATTGGGAATTTCATCAATATATCCCGAATTTGATTTGTCTTGGTTATATAGCACCATATCTGGAACGTCGCATAATTAGCGATGAAGTGTCCCTTATGTAATCTTCGGTTTATATATAGGTAGGGAGAAAACGCACAAAAGTAGGGAGAAAATTTGTCGCAGTAGGGAGAAAATGCCTATATTTGCAGAAATATAACGGCGATGAAGAGTAAATTGGAAGAATTAGTAGGGAGATACCGAGCACTTGGCATAGACCAGCAACTGGACTATGACAAGTTTTACTTGTACTCCATCATCACGCACTCTACGGCCATCGAGGGTTCGACGATAACCGAACTTGAAAATCAGATTATGTTTGACAATGGCATAGCTCTGAAAGGTAAAAGCCTCATCGAACAGAACATGAATCTTGATTTGAAGGCCGCATACGAACGAGCATTGGTATTTGCCCGTCAACATTCTGATGTTACAGTCGACCGGTTAAAGGAACTGTCAGCTCTTACAATGAAAAATACCGGGACTCTCTATCACACGATGCTCGGTGACTTTTCTTCAGCCAACGGCCATTTGCGTCTGCTCAACGTATCGGCCGGAGTCGGAGGCAAATCATACATGAGTTTCAACAAGGTTCCTTCCCGTCTTAGTCAATTCTGCGAGAATATGAATGTTTTAAGGCGCGATGCTGACAAGATGAGTATACAGGAACTTTATGATATGAGTTTCGACGCTCATTTCAATCTTGTCACTATCCATCCATGGGCCGACGGCAACGGACGCATGGCGAGACTGATGATGAACTGGATACAGTTTGAATACGGTCTTATTCCATCTCGTATTTTTGCAGATGACAAAGAGGAATATATCAAGGCATTGGTAGAAACGAGGGAATCGGAGAATCTCAACATTTTCCGTGGTTTTATGACAGATATGATGATCCGTCATCTGACCAACGACATAGCAGCATTTGAAGAATCGGTCGGTGAGACAACGGTTGAGTATGTAAAGCTCAGCACGGCTGACCGGATTGTTGCTCTTATCAAAGAAAATCCACGCCACAGCTCAAAATCTCTCGCTGAAGCAATCGGCATATCGGCTAAAGGCATTGAAAAACAATTGGCGAAACTGAAAGCACAAGGTGTCATCCGGCGTATCGGACCGGACAAAGGCGGCTCATGGGAAGCGTAAGAGGATATACTCAGCAGCCAGAATTATCTCCAGTCCAAATAAACAGTAAAATTTCAGGTAGATAATCCTATCAAATAGGATTTATCTCCTATTTTTTTACTATTTCTGCGATATGAATTGAGAAATATAGGAATATGCTGGTGATAATCATGCAAAAGACGTTTTCTAATGATTCGTTGTCTTTAATTGACAATACTTTATCGGCAGGAAATTATGGACACCATGAAGTTCTGATCCCAACACTTCTATACTCAAAAAATTATTCAATCGAAGATTTTGGTGGAACAGGTAGTTTTACGCCTAAGTCATTTACAAACAAGATATATATTCAAGATGAAACCGGAGGGACTATGAGATATAGACCCATTTTTCAGTCGCGAAGAAAAATTTCGTATAACGACAGATTATATCATCCTGTAAAATAATACCTCAATGATGAGTGGGCATTATTTTAAGCATGTTATAATCTAAAAAACTTAAATAATAGAGAACTACACATTCTGTAAACCATTTAAGATAGTCGGCTCTGACGAAAGTTTAAGCCGACTATCATCGATGTTTTTAAAATACTCTTGTAGACAATAATCATATGGGATCATAACATTCCATTGTCATTATCTTCATTATTGATTCTTTTCTCTTTATGGGAGTTTTTATTGTTCTTTGAAAAATTCCAAGAGATCTGGATTGATATAATTGGTGTTTTGCCTCGTTGATAGAAGGTCTTTGTGCTAGAAGTATATTCTGAATTTGTTTTCAGTGTATAGTCATAATCATTAAGCGGCTGGCTTAGGTTAGCAAGAAATTTCCACGATTTAATACCATATGAAACTCCGAGCAGAAGTACCTGTTGCGTTGTCTTTTTGCTAAATCCATAACTCAGTAAATCGGCATTCTTATAATATTCCACCGAAAAATAGAACTTCTTCAATGAATAACTTACTCCTCCTTTGAACCACCATGTGTGGATTCTGTTTGTATAAGAGTCGCAAACCCAATGACTGTATCTGTAACCGAAGCGGGGATATATACTCAGACTCCGGTTGAACAGACGAATCCTTGAAGCATGCGATAGATTCAGTATATCGGTATGTCTACCATTGATGGTTGTTGTAACAAAATGTCCCTGATTCCTGAAGATATCCTGCATCAAAGGTGAGTTTCTACGTTCGTATGAAAATTCTATGTCACCAAAATAATTTTTGGTGAATAAGGTTGAGGATAAAGCTCCATAATATGTTTTTTCTGGTTTTAATTCCGAGTTTCCTGCTATATACTGGAACTTATCATCTTTATATACTATTGAACTTGATTTGCCGAGTCCGGAACCGAACATATTTGAATTACCGTTAAAAGAAAAACTAAGCTTGTCTGTAGCGTTATATATAAGCCGAAGTTGAGGCTCTATGTTCCATTCCCTGATCTTGTCCTTGTTCTGAGAATAAGAAACATGTTGTCCCTGGATTCCTAATATATAGTTAAAGCTGCAGATACTCCCCGACCACTCTGCGAACATCTCGTATGACTGCCTGATCTGTTTGCTTGAAGAATTGACAGTGCCGGTGTATTCATTTCGGTTTTTGTTCCATGTATGTTTCAGACCAAGCGACAATTTACCTTTCCTGATTGGTTGAATGTATTGCAACTGGCTTATGGTTGAATACTTCTTTCCAATGCCATATGTTAATATGGAATTGCTTATATCATTATCTACAGAATAATATTTTTCGTCATCGTTATGGATTCTCATATTGTTGAAAACAGCATCGATGATAAGAAGTCCTTTTGATTCAAACTCATGTTGATAGTATAGATTAAATTCTGGCTTAATATCTTTTGAATGCAAGATTTCAGTCTCATACTCTTTCGTTTCGGAATCAAGTCGTGATTCATGAACGTTGGAAAATATATTGGTCTCAGGTATCAAAAATTGAGTAAAACGGAACTTTGCTAAGAAGAGATTGCGTTTATCCATATATGAATATGAAGCAAATGTCTGAAGATAATCCTCTTTTTGCGAATAAGGGTTATTTTCTATGTTTCTTTTAAGAATGTCTCCTCCTTCAAACAGAAAAGTAGATTTGTTCATCATTTTACTGTCGGAAAATCTGCCGTATTCGTAATGGGCAGACAGTGTAAACTCGGACTTCTTATAATTTGCCTTTATAGATGAACGGTAGATTCCCTTCCCCTGATTGATGGATTGTCTGGCACTAAGATTACCACTTATGCCGACATCCGGTCTAGAAGTGTAAATATCCAGTATAACTACTACATTACCATACCTCAATCCCGGTGAAGTAATGTACTCTATCTTGCGAATATTTTGAGGATTTATAGCCCTGAAATCTAACGTCGAAGCAGGTGCACCATTGATGCGGTAACCAATATTGCCGCCCCGCACAGAGCTAAGATTGTCAGTTTTATTATCAAAGAAAATACCTGGCAAGTTCATGTTCCCGATAAGTTCGACAGCATCGTTCGAGATTCCTTTGGTTTCTTTCGATGGGAAAAGTATGAACCTGTCGCTCTTCCTGATGATATTTGCAGCTTGGACAACCACTTCCTTAAGTTCAACTACACTATCAGAAGCAACAGTTTCCGCATTTATATTCGGAATAGAGTCCATCTTCTGTGCTGAAACAGGGATATCGGATAACGCAATTAGTGCAATTATAAACAATAGACCCTTTATTTGTGTAATGCATCTCATAACTTTGTCGTTTTAAAAATAATTGTATCCGAATTGATTATTGCCGATTTCAGATTCCTGAGACGGATATATCCCTGATATACACGACTGTCATCATCGAGATGTAAAAACAAGGTGTCGTCTTTAATGATTATGCTCCCGGGGTGCACGTTAAGGTTGATATCACTCTTTTCATATTGTAAAGGAGAAACAGATAGCAGCCCGGGGGTTCCACGTTCTCCTGTAACCCGAACCACCCGTATTATATCGGTCGACACCCTGGTGGCGATACCGGTCAGTTCAGTATTTGCGCTTGCCATACTATTGTGGATAAGTATATATCCGATTGCGGGGAAAAGAATAAATACCACAAATATGGAAATAGCGAATTTAGTGCTCGTTTTCATCCTTTAGTAGTTTAATAATATCGTTGTAATCAATATCTAATACATCAATCTGGTGGAGGAATGCCGGAAGTTCTTCCTGAAAGAAATCACGGCGGCGATACTCCATGATTTTATTCCGAGCGTCTTTGGTGACAAAATAGCCGACACCCCTGATACTGTAGACAGACCCTTCAGCTTCAAGTTTTTCGTATGTGCGTACTATCGTATTGGAATTTACCCGAAATTTTCCACTCATTTCGCGTATCGACGGTATCTGATAGTCCGCTGTCCATTCGTCTTTCAGTATGTGGTCCTCTATCCATTGTTTAATTTGTATGAATACAGGTTTTGAATCGCTTAAATTCATCGTTCCGGTTCTAATTCCTTAAATCGTAGATATGACAGATATATCAGACTGGCAGGTAGCGCCAGTAGGAAAACGTATGATACGGCGCGCAGTGTTCTGGCACCCATACTTGTCCATGAAACAAGCTCGGATACCGTAGTGCCGTGGTAGGAGGCCGTCAGCTTACCGGCCAGAAACGGATAGTTGTATTGTTGGTATTCAAAGTGAGGACCGAAACACACTATTGTAAATCCTATTATAATAGCAGGAATGATAAATATTGGCAGCTTGTTCCGCTTGATCGTTTTAAGCACAAGAACAATGGCCATGAATGTGAACAGATAATAGGGCATTATTGGAAGCCTGTTGTACACGCTCCCAGCATAAGTCAGCGTATCAAACATTGATGTGGCATACTGAACGACTTTTGAGGTGACAGTATGGGTCTGACAGCACCCGTAATCGGCAAGCACCAGGAGTACCGCAGACATGACAGGCATAACAACAAAAATCCTTAATGTGGTAAAAATAAATTTGCTGTTCACAGAAGCAGGTAAAAGCAAGGTCTCGTAACTTTTCCCTGTCGACTGATAGCCGCTGAACGCTGTTACAAATGCGTAGAACGCATTCCAGAGCACCCAGCACTGAGCTGTCTTGTGCCTTATGTCCCCCAGCCCTTCGGCATACCGGAATTGATGGCGGTTATATACATATATTATTATCACAGCGCAGATATACAGGGCGAGCAATACTGCATCGCGTGTACCGTACCTACGCAGATATGGCATAAACAGTTTATTCATTGATTTGATTATTATTGATTGTACAAAGTATTTCCCGAAATTCATTGTTTGAACATGCGGCATAGAACAGCGTTCTTAAATCCACATCCATGAAATCCCCGGCCGTGTTAAGGCATATCGACTTGAGGCCGTCATCAAAAACTGAATTTGGATGGAAACCCTGGTCGTGGAATGCCAGTCTCGAACCTATTGTTTCAACAGGACAATTGAGCAGGATCTTCCCCTGATAGATAATAACCACATCAGTGATAATATTGTCAATCTCCTCGGCCTGATTTGACGACAGAATCAATATGCGGTGATGCTTCTGATTCTGTGCGATTGTCATGAGGAGATTCTTTTGAGAAACCATGTCCAGTCCGGCCAATGGCTCGTCGAGCAACAGAAGCCTTGTATTGGTCGACAAAGCGAAACTCAACATGAATTTCTTTTGTTCGCCATATGACATCCTCGACAGGTTTTTATCAAGATTCACCGAAAGTGATTGAGCGGCATCGGTAAATTCATCAATCGAGAACCCTGGCCAGAAGGATGAATATGTCTTTACAAAAGCCTTTCCAGTCATTCTCGGCAAAATAGGATTTATGGGCACGAACATCAGATTTCCGAGGAATTCCTTTGTCTTGTCGAAAGGATGCATTCCGAAAGCCTCTATCGTTCCGGCGAGTGGACATAAAAGACCCGATAGACCCTTGAATAGTGTAGTCTTTCCTGTACCGTTAAGCCCGAGCACTCCATATACGCGTCCTTCTTGAAGCTCAAATGAAACTTGCGAGAGTACTGGAGTACCCTTTTGATAGCCAAAATCAATATTTTTTAAAATCACCGAGTTGTTCATTTTATAGACTTTTATACTGTACCATTAATGTGGTACAGCAAAATTATAATAGCTTTTTAATTCCAACAAATTAATTTATTGCATTTTAACATTAATTAAATGTTTTGTATTTAAATTCACAAAGAGTAACTACTTGGTAGGCGCACACAGATTTTGTCGGTCTGTCAGACAAACATCAGTATCAGTCGGAAAACTGACAACCACATGACCGTCGATCTTTACCATATGCTCCGTAATTTTGGGTTGAGCCTATTTCCCCGTTTATAAAGAATCCTCGAGAACTTGATATTTGGTCAAACGACTTCTTCCTTCAGGTCGCCGACATGATAAAGTTTCAATTATAGATAAATATGGATAAGATGTTATTTATCCAACACTATGGACTCAAGAGGTCCGCTCCGGGCATATCTGATGTTCCTTTCCGATAGACATATAGCAATAGATGCGGAAGATCTTTTGATTCTTCGTATTATCCTCATAGAATATCATAAAAACAAGCAGGCCTATCGCTTGAGCCTGCTTGTTTTTATGGTGTTTGAGGATTTGGAATTGTGATTATTGGGGCCAGTTGTCGGTGCGGAAAGGCACGAGGGGAAGTCCGAGCATATTATGCACCTTGCCTACTGCGAAGTTCTTGAAATTATATCTCACAGCCTCTATCTTGCCGACCTCAGGGCATGTCACCTCTATTTTCAGAGTCTGTGGATTGCAGATAGCCTCCGCCTTATGGAACACCCTGTCTGCTCCGGCTGCCTCAAATCCCTCCATGTTGTGATGAGGATAGAAGCCATCCCATGCATTGTCAAAACTAAGGATCGCCTTGTCACCTACAATCTCCATCGACTTATATTTGGGAGAATCAGAATGTATGCCCTTGATACCATATGTCTTATCCGCCGCCATGAACGACAGACGCTGACCAATCTCCTTTTTCTTGCGTGCGTGAATGTCATTCACTTCGAAAGGATAAACAAGATCTGAGGTACATACAATTCCGCTGTTAGGAATTATTTTCGCGGCATTGTTCTGGCACTCTCTGAAATAAGCGGCATTATTGTTGTCTGGATTACCGTAGTCCCAACCCGGAATCTCCACAAAGTAGAAGGGAATCTCGCCAAGTCCCCACTTCGCGCGCCAATCTGTCACCATATCCTTAAGATGGGTAGGATAGGTACTCTCACGGCCTACATTAGATTCACCCTGATTCCAGAGGAATCCTTTTACAGTGTATCCGATCAGAGGATGAAGCATGGAGTTATACATAATGTTGATGCGCTCATAATCCTGCAACGTGGTGTCGGCAGCCTCCTTGTCAACATCCCATTCAGGATACGAATCAAGCTGCTCACGGCTCTGCCATCCCTCCACCTTGCTACCGCCATAGCTGCAATCTATAATACCTACAGGGACATTGAGAATGTCCGAGAGTGACTGAGCAAAGAAATAACCGAGGGCGGTGAACTCTCCGGCATTCTCAGGTTTGCTCTCCTTCCAGGGACTTGTCACTCTATCCTGAGGTGTGTATGCTTTCTCTTTCGGAACTTTAGCCACTCTAATGCCTGGATATTTCCCTGAATAAGCGATAGCCTCAAGAGCACCCTCCACAGGCTGAGTCCAGAAGCCACGCAAAGGCATCTCCATATTAGACTGTCCGGAACAGAACCACACCTCCCCTACAAGCACATTGTCGAGAGTAATGTCACTTCCGTCTCCTTTCACATTCACTGTGTAAGGTTCAAAAGATGCCTCAGGTGTAGGAAGCTTTACCTCCCATCTGCCTTTAGAATCGGCCTTCCCTGTAACCTTTATCTCAGGATTCCAGGATCCGGTTACGGTCACAACCTTGCCGGGAGTTGCCCAACCCCATAATTTCGCATCTGTATTCTGCTGGAGCACCATGTTGGTGCCAACGATGTCCGGTAATTCTATCTTTGCGGCTGAAGGCAAAGAGATCGCAGCAAGCATGACAGCTGCCGCTGTAAACTGTAATTTCATGGAAAACGGTTTGTGTAGTTATTTAAACACAAAGATAATATCCTGCATACTTTCAGGCAAGCACAATATGGAATAATACATAAAATTGGCAAAATAGTATCACCACAGATTATGCGATGGAAGCAATGGACTGTACCGGCTTCTGAAACGCTCCACAAGTCTATGCATCTGGCTGCTGAAATTATGGCCGGTCCATACACCGGAATTAGTGGTCATCACCCAGCATTCACCATCCGGGAAACGCTCAATGAGCACATGAGTGGAGCCAAGAGTACCCGTTCTCGTCCAGCGGCCTTTCCCGTCAGAGTCAGTCCATCCGCGTGTATGCTTATCCTCACCATCGTGATATGTCATCTGCGTAACACTTGCAGCACTCAGAATATCCTTCACTCCCGGATCACCATCTATGCCGGCCACCAGTCTTGCAAGGTCAGAGGCGGATGTGACCCATCCTCCTGCTCCCATAAGACCGTTGACATTGCTCCCGCCATAGACTCGGTCAACCATCCTGCCACTTCCATTGAATTCTTTCACTTTTACAGTGTCAGGACCATAATATTTGGTTTCATCGGGATGGCGCTGAGTATAATAATTGGTGGCCGGTCTGAAACGATAGCAACCTGCCGGCTCCAGCACCTCCTTATTCACAAAGTCCCAATAACTCTGTCCCGTCACTCTCTCGATCACAAGCGACAGAAGCATATACCCGAAATTACTGTATCGTCTTCCGGAACCCGGCTGAAATCCGATCTTACGTCCCAAGACAATTTTAACAAGCTCCGGATTCGTCGGTGCTTTCTCCAGATTCTTGGCTGCCATTATGTCAACGGTATTAAACATCGGATCTCCGGCACCCAGAGTAAATCCACCCTTATGCTGAAGAAGATGGTCAACCGTCACGTCAAACAGACGCTTGTCTCTTATGGCATTGCTGAAAGCAGTATCGTTCAGAATGCCGTGATCTCCAAACACTTTCGAATCGAGCCTTAGCCGACCTTGTTCCACGAGCTTCATGATGGCAGTGGCAGTGACAAGCTTCGAAGCAGAGGCTATACGCATGATCGAAGTTGGTGTCATTTCCACTCCGGCCTCCCGGTCGGCCCATCCGTAGCCCTTGGCATAAAGCAGAGAATCATGTCTTGTCACAGCGAGCGACACCCCTTTGAGTTCCCATTTGCTGCGGAAATATTCTATCTCTGAATCCATTTTTTTCAGAGCCGCTATGTCGGAGGCAGCATTGGAAAGCGTGTCACTCCATAACACACCTTTAGGGCCAGCCACTATATCCTTCTCTTTTTCCGGATTCTTTTTCAAGATCCAGATCAATGCAAAAGCCACAACACAAAATATAATAAGATAGATTGTGTTGTTTTTTATATCGGATCTTTTCATGAATTATGCAATATTGTGTAAGGAGACACGCCTGTCACGTCGCTCCCGCTCTGTGGATTCATCGATTTCATGAATGCAAAATTAATAAATTACACTGATTATAGGAAATAGTTTATGGAAATCATATCCCCGTTCATACGCCAAAAGATACGCCAAAAGATATCCGCATTCAGATCCAACGTATTCTGCGCAGACACACAAAGGCAACGGCAGTAAGTACTATTGCAATAAGAATTATTATCCAGAAGGCATACCTGGTACCTCCTAAAAGAATATCCACGTTCATGCCGTAAAGACTCGCAACAAAAGTCGGCACCATGAGTATGATGGAAAGCCCTGACATGCGTTTCATCACTCCGTTGACATTATTGGAAATAATCGACGCATACGTATCGAGCGTATTCTCAAGAATATCGCTGTAGATTCCGACGGTGCTGTCGGCCTGACGGAATTCAATCTCCACATCTTCAAGCAGATCTTTGTCGAGATCTTTCTCATAGATCATCTCAATCTTCTCAAGAACCATAAGATCCCCTTTTATTGACGTATTGAAAAACACAAGCGATTTCTGTATGCGCATAAGGCGGATAAGATCGTCGTTGCGTATCGTCTTCTTGAGATCTTTTTCTACCCCCACCACATCGTTGGTAAGTGTCTTTAGAAAACGGAGATACCATTCTGCCGTAGTACTGAACACCTGAAGTGTGAAATCAGCAGAATTATCCACATTGATACCTCTCTTTCTGGAAATCTCGACAAAATCGGAGACAATGATATTATTAAAACAGCAGATTGTCATCAGTCGTTTCCCTCCATCGCTCACAATGCCGAAAGGGACTGTCTTGAAAGGCATGTCGGAAGCAGTTTCCGCCTCCACTGGAATAAGAAGAATGGTAAGTGTCCAGTTTCCCTCACGCTCAACACGCGGTCTTTCATCCGGGTCTCCAAGGTAATCAAGGAATATTGCAGGCATATGCAGTTTCCCGGTGAGGAAATGACGGTCATCATCGTCCGGTATTTCCACACTCATCCAGGAAGCGTGCTTCCAGTCGCTACTCTCCACATACCCTTCGCTTTCCGAATAATACCTTCTCATAATCTCTGATAATTATAAATGTAAACGAATTTAACAGGCACTCTGTTTACAAATCATTACGACGATGTCAATTTATGGCTAAAGATTACGTTACATAAGATAGAGATTTCTAAAAATACCATAATACCGACATAACTCATGAAAATTCTATCCTTACGAAAAACAGGAGGTATCCTGGCTGTTCTGGCAGCTTTTCAGATGACTCCATGCACGGTTTCAGCCGCATCCCCGTCAATAACCCCGGGAGAGGTCGCAACAGTGACAGACAATGTATTTGTAATCGACAATCCCGATTTCATCAAGAGTCCTTACAGCGGTATGACCCGACGCCACTGGCTTGATGCCGGGAAATATATCCTCAACGGAGCCTTCGGATATATCCACTCGCTCGATGACCCCATGTATTTCCCGAAGCAACTCGACAAGACATATCCGGCAAATGAAAAATCTGCCAAAGTGGCAAAACTCGAGGGCCTCGCCCGCACTCTGTTTGTGGCCGCTCCCCTTCTCAAGGAGAATCCCGATCTCGAGCTCAACGGAATAAAGGTGGGTGATTACTATCGCCATCAGCTCGTGAGTCTTTCAAATCCGGAAAGTAAAAACTACATACCCCACCGCACCGGAGGACCGAGCCAGACTCTGCTTGAGCTTGGCTCTCTCGCCATATCGATGAAGGCTGCCCCTGAAGTGCTCTGGGAACCCCTGTCAAAGAAAGAGAAAGATGACCTTGCCGCTCTTATGCTGAGCTACGGGAATGGTCCGTCAATCGGCTCGAACTGGATGTTTTTCAATGTTTTCATCATGAGCTTCCTCAAAGATGAGGGCTACGAGGTGAATGAGCCGCAGCTTAAGGAATTTCTTGAGAAGCTTGCCGACAGATACAGAGGTGAGGGATGGTATAACGATGCTCCGGCTTATGACTACTACAGCATGTGGGCATATCAGACATATGGACCTATCTGGGCTTCTATGTTCGGACACCAGTATCCGGAAATTGCGGCTACACTCATTAAGAATCAGGGTGACATGATCGACAATTACCCCTATATGTTCAGTAAAGACGGCAAGATGAACATGTGGGGACGAAGCATATGCTATAGATTCGCATGTGTCTCCCCTCTCCCGCTGCTTGAGCTTGGAAAACATGAAGGTGTCAACTACGGATGGCTCCGCAGAATATCATCAGCCACACTTCTGCAATTTCTTGAGAATCCTGAATTTCTGGAAAACGGAGTGCCGACAATGGGATTTTACGGACCTTTTGCCCCCGCAGTGCAAATCTACACATGTCGCGGAAGTGCGTTCTGGTGTGGCAAGGCGTTCCTGGGGCTTCTCCTTCCTGAGGAATCAGCTTATTGGAGTGCTACTGAGAACAATGGTCCATGGGATGGGGAGCTGAAGCCGGGTAAAGCCTACAACAAATTCCAGCCGGCAACAAATCTCCTGATCACTGATTATCCCAACAGCGGAGCTTCTGAAATGAGATCATGGTGTCATGAGACAGTAGCCAAAGACTGGCAGAAGTTCAGAAGTTCGGAAAACTACAATAAGCTTGCCTACAACACAGAATTCCCCTGGATGGCCGACGGACCCGAGGGTGAAGTGTCGATGAACTACGCGACACTGAATGCCGATAGCAAATGGGAGGTGCTTCGTCTGTATGAATTCAAAAGCTTTGATGACGGAGTATACCGCCGGGACGCAGTGCTTGAGACAGACTCTCTTGTGAAATATCAGCTTGCCGACATTCCTCTTGCAGACGGCGTGCTCAGAATCGACAGAGTTACTACTCCGGGCTCCAAAAAGATCAGGCTCGGAAACTATTCTCTGCCTCTCAAAGGGAAAGAATGCAAGGTTGATAAAAAGACAGTGGGCAAGAACACGGCAACAGTGATTTCCAACGGAGAATACGAAATCGTTACCGTGCCCCTGCTCGGATGGAGTGGTGATGTGGAAGTACTTTATCCTGAAGGGATTCACCCGGTAAGTAAGGTTTGCGCCGTGCCTCAGCTTGAAGAGGATAACGATGGAAGCCGCATCTATGCAACTCTCCATCTCTGGAAAAAGACCGGCGAAGGGAAGCAGGGCATGACAGAGAAAGAACTCTCCCCCGTGAAGTCATTAAGTGTTGGCAAAGATGGAAAGACCGTTACGGTTAAGCTTGCCGACAACAGCAAGAAAGTAGTGAGATTCTGAGATCCTAAGCCTCTGCATTAACAAAAGATTCCTGAAAATTAGCTCTTTGCGGAGCAATTTTCAGGAATCTTCTTATTATATAATATACTCAGAAAGCTGAACTTAAGAGGATCGTTTACCTGTCTGAGAATATGAATGACATTCGTCAGAGCGTCTGAAGCTCACCGGTGAGAGAATCCATTATATACCCTGCCACCCGCACATCGGCAGCCATAAGGGGATGATTTGTGATAAGGTCAACTGTCTCTGCCACTGCCTCTGAGGTGTCTTCAAATCCATGAAGCCAGGAGTCAAGGTCTATTCCACAATGGCGCATGAGGGTGATATGTTCTTCACTGATGCCTCGTTCCCGCATCAACGAAATCATAGCTCCGGCATTCATACCCTGCACTCCGCATCCGGTGTGTCCTATCACCATAATCTCATTTACGCCAAGCTCATACACGGCCACAAGGAGAGAACGCATCGTGGAGTCGAAAGGATTGGTAATTGTTCCGCCGGCATTCTTTATGATTTTCACATCTCCGTTTCTGATGCCGAGAGCAGCCGGAAGAAGTTGCACGAGTCGCGTGTCCATACAAGTGACTATCGCGATTTTCTTATCGGGATATTTGGATGTGGCAAATTTCTCATATTCTTTACGGGCCACAAATTCCCTGTTGTGTCTGAGAATCTCTTCAATCATAACAAAATTATATCTGCGTTCCGCCTCAGAAAGACAGGCGCGATGTTCTTATTATACTTGGTTCTTAAATCTCAAATAGCAGTTATTCTAATTGTAACGGATTATTACATCATCTTATTCCGTTAGTCACCTCAGTTTTCTTGCCATAAAGAAACTCCTTGTAAAGAAAAGAAGGAGAAGAGTTCCGGCAATCTGCGAGGCGGCTGTCACCCAGAAAGCAGCAGAGAAACCAAAATACTCTATAAGCACTCCGCCTGTCAGGATTCCAAGCCCCATGCCGAGATCCCATGAAGTCAGAATCGATGAATTGGCAGTTCCACGCTGATCGTTCCGGGCCACTGAGATAAACATATTCAGAAAGGCGGGAAACATGCGTCCGTTGCCAAGACCTATGAAACATGCTGAAAGATAATATGCCCATTCTCCGGGTGCAAGAGCGAAAAGAGTGAAACCCACAGCACTTATTGCGGCTCCCTGAAGCGCATTTTCCGTCAGCTTCCCCTCGCGCAGAGATTTCGCGCCATAAAGCCGGGAGACGAACAGTCCGATTGAAAGAAGGGCGAAAAACAATCCTGTGCCATCTGTTATGCCAAGCTTCTCCTTACCGTAAATTGCCACATAATTACTCATTATGCCCCAGCATAACCCGAAGAGAAGAATATTGATTGCCATAAGCCATGCTTTGGTAAGGAAGAAGTGGTCCATACTCAGATGCGGTTTATCCGCCACTGGAGGCCGTTTCTTAAGTTTTATTGACCACGCGCACACAAATCCGCCAAGAGCCACTATGAGAGCAATCCAGAAAAGGAGACTGAAGTTGTCGGTGGCTCCATATATATAAATACCCGCGGAAGGGGCTATGGCCATCGCGAGATTGTTGCTTAGCCCATAAAAACCAATACCCTCGTTTCTTCTTGACGACGGAAGCACGTCTATCGCCACTGTGCTGTTGGCAACAGTTGTGGCGCCGAAAGGGAGTCCGTGGATTGTTCTGACCAGAGCAAACATCAACAGAGTGCCTGCACCGATGTAGCCGGTGAAACATATAAAGAAGAAGAAAAAGCAAAGCATCAGCACTTTCCTTCTGTCAAAGGAATCTACAATAAATCCGCTGAACGGCCTGACTATGAGAGCTGCTATTACGTAGCCGGAAAGAACAATTCCAATCGTGTCTTTGTCGGCACTGAACTGCTGGTCAAGATAGATGGGAAGGAGTGGAGTGAGAAGATAAAAAGAGAAAAACATCATGAAATTGCCGCACATGGCCTTGCAATAATCCTTGTTCCATAGAGTCTCTTTCGTTTCCATTTTTATTGATATAGTTTAAAATACTCTCCACACGGAGAATCCTGAAGCTATATAGCCACACAATGGCACAATGTTACAACCCGTGTCAAAGACCGGAGTTTACTGTATATATAACATCTTGTCAAGGTAAATATTTTGATATAAGCTTTGAAAAAAACTGTTCAAAATTGTTATCGTTTATATAAGGAATTACTAAAAACGCATCTGATCATATATAACCGCATTCCACAACAGCCGCCGGATATACAATCATTCAAGGCAAAAGTTTCCATGATATGATCTGAACTCCGAGATAGAATCAAGACCTATCGTTACACGGCGGAAACAGAATAGATATGGTCATTAAAGAATTGATTTACTTAACATTCCTTACATTTATAGACTTAATATAATGTCAGCATGAAGATATTGATAGTGGGTAACGGCGACACTGCCATACATCTGGCAAAAATGCTCAGTCAAGAGAATCAGGATGTGGTGGTGATGGGCATAGACTCCCATGTGCTGTCCGAACTCGACGCACACTACAACGTGATCACCTCTCTGGGGAAAGACATTTCGATCGAAGCACTGAAAAGGTCCGGAGCTTCAGATTGTGACCTTTTTATTGCAGTGACCCCGTATGAAAACCACAACATCGTGTCGTCACAGCTCGGCAAATGGCTTGGAGCCAAGACCACGATAGCCCGTATAGACAATCCTGAATTTCTCTCTCCCGAGGCAAGCAATCACTTCCGCAGTCTCGGAATAGACCGCATGGTAAATCCCGAGTATCTTGTTGCGCGTGAAATCTGCATCTCGCTTGGGAATGTGTGGATGAGAAGCCTCCACAAGATTGCGAAAGGGGAACTATGCATATGCTCCGTAAAACTTTCGGAACCTTCGCCCATTCTGTTCAAGAGCATAGCGGAGTTCGGACAGATCACTCAGGAATTTCATGTGGCTCTGATAAAAAGAAATGGAGAGTCCATAATCCCTGGCGGAAGCCATAGTTTCGAACGTAACGATATTGTCTATTTCACATTCCGTCCGGGAAGTGAAAAACGTCTCGGGGAACTATGCGGGAAAACCAACCGGGAGATAAAAAGAGTCATAATCACGGGAACAGGAAAAATTGCGGAGACTGTCTGTGGCATGATTCCTGACTTATATGGAGTGAAAGTGATTGAGCCCGACAGGGAAAAATGCTTACGCTTTGCCGACTCATTCCCGTCTGTTACAGTTGTGAACGCAGACTTCCGCGACATAAATGTGCAGCGGGAAGAAGGGATAAGAGACAACTGCGCATTTCTGGCACTCGGCGACTCTTCGGAGACAAACATAGTGAGCGCCACTGTGGCAAAACACATAGGAGCTCTCAAAACCATAGCACAGGTGGAGGACACTCAGTATTTCGACGAGGTGCAGGCTCTTGATATCGACACAGTTGTCAATAAAAAGCTTCTCACCTCAAGCCGAATCTATCAGTTTCTGATAGATTCCGTCCTTGATTCTCCGAGATGTCTCGCTTTTGAAGATACAGACGTGCTTGAGATTGTGGCCCAGGATTCATCGATGATCACTCGCCACAACGTAAGAGATCTAAAACTGAGTTCAGACATGACCATAGCCGGCCTGACCCGTGGAGGTCACGGCATGCTTGTGAACGGAGACTCCCGTATCGAGCCCGGTGATCACGTAGTGGTATTCTCACTTCACGGCACCTTAAGGAAGGTGGAAAGACTCTTCAGATGAACGAACTATGCAACCTACGATACAGCCGTATCCTTAAAATAGCCGGTTTCCTCCTGATACTGGAAGGAGTGCTAATGACCGTGCCTCTTATATTCTCACTTTTTGAAGGCGGGAATGACTGGAAGGCTTTTCTTGTGAGTGCGCTGATCACCCTCTTTTGCGGCTGCATTCCCGTTTTGATATTCCGTTTTGAGGAAACCCGAATCTACAGGAGAGAGGGTTATCTTCTCATTTCAGGGATATGGATTCTGTTCAGTCTTTTCGGCATGTTGCCCTTTATGTTGTCTGAGGCACCGCTTTCCCTCACAGACGCCTTTTTCGAGACAATCTCAGGATTCACCACTACGGGAGCCACAGTGATGGGAGATGTGGAGCAGGAATCACGTGCAATACTATTATGGCGTTCTGAAATTCAATGGATCGGAGGTCTTGGCATCGTGCTCTTTCTGATAGCGATACTGCCGACTCTAAACGACTCCGGAGGAATCTCTCTCTTCAATGCGGAAATAACAGGCATAACACATGATAAACTCCATCCCCGCATCCGCCAGACAGCATTGTCGCTCTGGGGAGTATATGGAATAATAACCCTCACAATGATACCGCTGCTTATGCTCGGCGGGATGTCGTTGTTCGACAGCGTTTGCCAGTCAATGACCACAGTCTCCACCGGAGGTTTTTCCACACGAAACGGCAGCATAGCCGCATGGGGAAGTTCGTATATCGCCGCAGTCACATCCGTGTTCATGCTTCTTGGAGGCATGAACTTCACCTTGCTCTACAACGCAGTACATGGCGAATGGAAGGCCTTGATTCGCAATCATGTCTTCGTGTCATATCTGCTGATTGTGTTGTCGACAACAGCTATAATCTCCGTGTGTCTTTATACAGCCGGGGAAACAGGTGGCGACCACCTGATAGTGGCTCCGCTGTTTCAGATTGCATCTGCCATCACCTCCACAGGATTTACCTATTCCGATTTCGCATTGTGGGGATCTCTTCCTCTGATTCTGATAATAATGCTCATGGTGTGCGGTGCATGTGCCGGATCAACCACCGGCGGTGTAAAGATAGACCGCATCATGGTTATGCTTGGGAATCTGAAAAATGAAATAGTTCACACCCTCTTCCCCAACCATATCGAACGCGTAAGTTTTGACGGCAAGACATTCAGGGAGAACGACCTTGTCAGGATCCTTGCATTTCTGACAGTTTATATTCTTACACTCTCCGCAGGAGCCCTTCTGATGTCGGCTTATGGATACAACCTCACCGACAGTATCTTTTCCTCGGCATCCTGCATGGGAAACACGGGTCTCGGCTATGGAGCCACAGGGAGCAGCTATGGTGCCCTGCCATCTACCGTGAAATGGATGTTCTCACTTGAGATGCTTCTCGGCAGACTTGAAATCTTCTCGGTTCTTGTACTTTTCTACCGTCGATTCTGGAAATAAGTGTCTGCCAACGGATGCGGCAGATACTGCCTTTGGAGGCAATTATCCCTATAAACACAGCGGCAACCGAACGGTTGCCGCTGATCAGAATTTAATGCTCAATGTAAAATATTGCTTACTACTGAATTAATAAAAGAACGGGGTCTCACGACTGCGGTCTTTTTAACGTACACTTACCATATAGTTTTTTATCTACTTTCCAATCACAAATTTCATACCTGCCACACCTTGGTGAACCAGATTGCATAATCACGGTCTCCCGGCGGTCATGCTCTTCTGAGTTCATCATCATGTTTCACCATCTTCCGGATATCCGGATCGGTTACGGAGACTTCCTTTTAAAAGGATTTCCTCCGGGAATAACATTTGGTATAGAACAGGTTAAGACAAATAGATATGATTCTGATGCCTCTTAATTCCCCTATTGAGGCAGAAACATATAAAAGCGTGGGAATCAACTTGCAGCCAACCAGCAGATTTAGGCTTTCGCATTGCCCTTTGAGACTGGATGGCAACACGGACCCCACGCGAAATATTCAACCTAAACTTAGGCCTAACGCACTGCGCGAAGCCTAAGTGGAGGAAATAAAAAATTTCCATGTGGCGAACCTTGCTGTCTAACCCATGACCTCAAGAGAAAGTTGCGAAATTTCAATCTATCATAGAGTCAACGTCAAGAAACGCTTTATCAGATGTCTAATAATTTAACGGTCTCACCATCGGTTCCCAATCCGGCGAGACGATTTCACAATGCAAAGATAAAATGTTTTTCTTATTCACTCCAAATTTTTAGGTGGAAATTTTAACTTTTCAGTATATAATTTTCTTTTAAAACGTTTACATAACAAAAAGACCCTTCTGGGCAAGCAGCAATTCCCCATTCATGTGTCGACGGGAATGAACTTGCGCCGACAGTGGCGTGTTATATTCATTACTTTAAGATACTTTCATATGGCCAGCAATTTGACAGACCAACTTCGTAAATTTCTCGACAAGAACCAGATTTTTGACAATGAACTCTGGCGGGAAATATACGCTCGTGATGCCTCCTATTTTGACCTGAAACCTGAATGTGTGGTTCGCCCGAGCTCCATAGAGCAGATTAGAGAAGTGCTGCGGATCGCCCGTGATGCCGGCACAAGCGTCACATTCAGAGCCGGAGGCACTTCCCTCTCCGGGCAGACAGTCAACACAGGAATAATCTGCGAGCTCCGCACTCAATGGAAACGCTCTGAAGTGCGTGACAATGGAAAACGCATATGGTTTGAGCCGGGACTCACAGCACGACAGGTGAACAATATCCTTCTACCCCACCATCACCACATAGGCCCAGACCCAGCATCCTCTTCCGCTGCGATGATGGGAGGAATTCTTTCAAACAACAGCAGCGGAATGACAGCCGGCGTGGCTTTCAACTCATATCACACACTCGCTTCACTTCAATTCATGCTGGCCAACGGCCACAGCTATGACAGCTCCAGCCAATCCGACCGCAAGCGATTCGAAGAGGAGGAGCGGGAACTTTGTAAAGGTCTGATGGAGATCCGCAGGGAGATAATGGCCAATGACAGGATCCGGAACAAAATAGAGACCAAATATAAGATCAAAAACGTTACAGGCTACTCCATGAACGCGTTCGTGGACTTCGACAACCCCATGGACATCTTCATCCATGCCCTTATCGGTAGCGAAGGAACACTTGCCTATATCATATCGGGAGAACTCAACACACTTCCCAACTACGACATATATTCATCCGTGATGCTATATTTCTCAGATGTGACCAAAGCGGCAGCCACCGCTCACATACTCGGAGAAAGCGGAGCGATATCCGTAGAGATGATGGACTATGCATCCCTGCGCACAAGCCAGGGTCTGCCCAACGATCTCCCGGAAGGCACAACCGCCATACTTCTGGACTTCGGTGCCAACTCTCAGGAAGAGATGGAATTCATTTCCACGAAGATGGCTCCGATCATAAAGGCGCTTCCCGGACTGATACATATGGACAGCTTCACCCATACAGTAGAGGAACGGGCACGCCTGTGGAGAATCCGCGACGGTGTGTTCCCATGTGTGGCCGGAGCCAGGGTGCCCGGTGCCACTGTCATCCTCGAAGACGTGGCTGCTCCAGTGCAGCTCCTCGACAAACTCGTGGAGGGAGTCCAGAACCTCTTTGACCGTCACGGATATGACGGCGCAATATTCGGCCACGCGCGCGACGGCAACATCCATCCTCTCGTAACGTCGAAGATGGACTCAGAAAAGAGCGTCACCCGTTTCCGTAATTTCATGGATGAATTTGTCGACCATGTGATCTCTCTCAACGGCTCTCTGAAAGGCGAACACGGCACAGGACGTGCCATTGCCCCATTTGTGGAAAGGGAATGGGGCCCGGAGATCTACGCCCTGATGAAACGCCTCAAACAGCTCGCCGACCCCGGAAACACACTGAATCCCGGAGTTATCATAAACGATGACCCCGACTGTTTCATAAAGCCGATGAAGAGCATGGATCTCTTCGGGGAAGAGATCGGCTACGAACATGCCGACAAGTGTATGGAATGCGGATACTGCGAGCATGTGTGTCCTTCCCGCGACATAACCCTCACTCCCCGCCAGCGCATACAGGCAAGAAGAATACTCATCCGCACAGGAGGAGGGAAACTTGTGAAACAATATAAATATATCGGAGAAGAGACCTGCTGTGCCGACGGCACATGTCAGCTCCCCTGCCCTATGGGGATCAACACCGGCGATCTCACCGATGCCGTGAGAATCAAATCCAACTCCTCGATTTTCGACAAAGCTCTCTCAGCGTCAGCCGATCATTACGGCTCTGTTGAAAAGGTTATTCGGGGCGCGCTAAAAGCCGCTGTCGCTACTCAAAAGGTAATTACCCCCTATCCTCTTATCTGGGGCACCGATTTCCTGCACAAACTCTATCGACAGACTCCTCAGTGGGACAGGAACTTTCCGATGCCTGCAAAAATAAGATGGACTGAAAATGTAGAAAATCCTGATTTCCTATATTTCCCTGCTTGCGTGACCCGCATTTTCGGAGCATCCAATTTCGGTAAAGACGACATGATTACCGTCATGCTCCGACTCGCGGAAAGAAGTGGCCACCGCATGTCTCTTCCAAAAGAGATGCACGGACTCTGCTGCTCTCAGATATGGGAACACAAGGGTGATCCTGAGGGACAGAAGATTGTGGCAGAAAAAACAATCGAAGTATTCTACCGTCTGAGTGACGGCGGACGCATTCCAATAGTCTGTGACACCACTTCCTGCACCCATACACTTCTCGCGCTCGCACAGAAAAAAGGGCTGCTGAATGAAGAGAGCAGGCGGAAATATCACAGCCTGAAGATAATCGACATAACTACATGGCTTGACGAGCATGTGCTCCCCAACCTTAAAGTGACACACCCCAAAGGACGAGTGCTTCTCCATCCCACCTGTGCCTCCAGACTGACAGGAGGCAACGAGATAATGAAGCGCATAGCCGCCAGATGTGCCAGAGAAGTGGTCGTGCCGGACAATGCCATGTGTTGCGGAGCCGCAGGCGACCGTGGTTTCATATTCCCCGAAGTGTCACATTCAGCCACCCATGCCGAACGCAGCGAGATAGCCGGACAAAACTTCGACGGATGTTACTCCCTCGCACGCACATGCGAGATATCCATGATGTCGACAATCGGTCAGCCTTACGAGTCAATACTCTACCTTGTGGACGAATCCACAAGATAAGGATTTGCGTTTTAGGGGTGTTTGCATTAACTTTGCAGAAAAATAGCGACGAAGTTAATGGATTTCAAGATAGAAGCCACAGCACCCGACACCAAGGCCCGGGCAGGAGAGATAACGACAGACCACGGAAAGATACCTACCCCTATCTTCATGCCGGTAGGCACCGTAGGAAGCGTGAAGGCCGTCCACATGCGCGAACTGCGTGAGGATATCGATGCTAAGATCATTCTCGGCAACACGTATCATCTTTACCTTCGCCCGGGGCTCGACATACTCCGTCAGGCCGGAGGCCTGCACAAATTCAATGGCTGGGACCGCCCCATTCTTACGGATTCGGGGGGATTCCAGGTGTTTTCTCTTGCCGCCAACCGTAAGCTCAAAGAGGAGGGAGCTTATTTCAGAAGCCATATCGACGGATCAAAACATCTCTTCACACCCGAAGGCGTGGTAGACATAGAGCGTGTGATCGGCGCTGACATCATGATGGCGCTCGATGAGTGTCCTCCCGGAACCTCTGACTACGACTATGCAAAGAAGTCGCTCGGTCTCACCCAGCGATGGCTTGAGAGAGGATGGAAAAGATACAAGGAAACTGAGGGCCTTTACGGTTATTCACAAGCTTATTTTCCTATAGTTCAGGGATGTGTATACGAAGACCTGCGCAGGGATGCAGCAAAACATGTGGCGGATCTCGGAGCTGACGGCAACGCTATAGGCGGTCTCGCCGTGGGAGAACCCACCGAGCAGATGTATGAGATGATCGAGGTGGTAAACGAGATACTGCCTGAAGACAAGCCCCGCTATCTTATGGGTGTAGGCACTCCTGCTAACATACTTGAAGCCATAGACCGTGGTGTGGACATGATGGACTGCGTGATGCCCACCCGCAACGGACGCAACGGAATGCTGTTCACCCGCAACGGAATCATGAACATGCGCAATAAGAAATGGGCTGACGATTTCTCGCCTCTCGACGAAGGCGGCGCTGCATGGGTAGACGAGGTTTATTCAAAAGCTTACGTGCGCCATCTGTTCGTAAGTCAGGAACTTCTCGGCATGCAGATAGCGTCAATCCACAATCTTGCGTTTTATCTCTGGCTCGTGAAAGAGGCAAGAAAACACATCATTGCCGGAGACTTCAAGAGCTGGAAGACAGAGATGACGGAAAGAGTGACCCGCAGATTATAAGATTCAGCCTGTCAGGGATTCCGGGACAACTATTATTACAAGAGAAACGATGAAATTCAAAAATCCTTTCAAGCTCTACATGCTTGACAAATATATACTGAAGAAATTTCTCGGGACATTCATGTTGTCTACGATGCTTTTCCTCGCGATCATTGCGATGTTTGACATCACCGAGAAACTCGATGCCTTCCTTACCGCTCCGTTAGGAGAGACTCTTTATGATTATTTCCTATCGTTTCTCCCCTACTTTATTCTGCAGCTCTCCCCGCTTTTCGTCTTCATCACTGTGATTTTCTTCACATCCAAAATGGCAGGAAACTCGGAAATCATAGCAATTCTCTCGAGCGGCGTGAGCTTCAACAGACTCCTGAGACCTTATATGCTCGGAGCCGCAATCATTGCCGCGTTCACATTCGTGCTCAGCAATTACCTCATTCCTCCCACCAACGTAAGGCGTATTGCCTACACTAATAAATACGTGAAAAACAAAAAGGTGGAAAGTAATGTCAATGTTCAGCTGCAGGTGCAGCCGGGAGTCGTGGCTTTTATCGGGAGATTCGAAGATGCAAACAAGACAGGGTTCCGGTTCTCTCTTGACAAATTCGACGGCAAAGAACTCGTGTCGCGCACCACAGCCTCCTCTGCCCGCTACGACACGACAAGGATGTATCACTGGGTGCTTACAAACTACATGACCCGTGATTTCGACGGAATGAAAGAAAAAATCACCAAGGGCACTACCCTCGACACAATCATTCCATTCGAACCAAGGGATTTCATGATATCTGTAAACGATCAGGAAACACTGACCACACCGCAGCTGACAGAATATATCGCAAAACAGAAAGAGCGTGGCGTGGCAAACATCAAGGGATTTGAAATAGAGAAAGAGAAACGCATAGCGTCAACCGCCGCAGCATTCATTCTCACCCTCATCGGGCTCTCGCTGTCATCACGGAAAGTGAAAGGAGGCATGGGCCTCAACATAGGTATCGGATTAGCCCTGAGTTTCAGTTATATCCTATTCTCAACAGTCACGAGCACATTCGCCATCTCCGGACTCACAACACCCTTCATCGCTATGGAGATTCCGAATCTCGTATACCTCATCATCGGAATAGTTCTCTACAGAAGGGCTTCAAAATACTGATTCTCCGTAATACTGTTTCCGGCTCAATTGCCGGAATCCTATCCGGAAGAAGTCACATCTATAATCTTTAGGGCGCAATATCTTTCCTGAGGATATGACTATGTCTATGTCGACAGGCACCTCATTTCGCGCTCTTGCCTTGAGATCCCGCCCGTTACGGACCTCATAATCCTTGCAAAGAGAATCGAGTTTCTCAACTGTCTGAGTCCATCGGCCAATAGCCACAGCATTCATATAGAACGGACCGCTGTGACCCACAGGAGGGGTTTCATAGATTGCTGAAGCTTCAAAGTCCGTCAGCTGTCGCGAGAGCCATTCCATAGCTTCGGCCACATTCTTTTCCCGGTCTCCGCAATTGGAACCAAGGCTCAACACCACCCACTCTCCCGATGCAACATTATCCATAAATTATTTTTTCTCCGGTTCGAGCCGCAACAATGTTATCTCCGGATATGCAGACAACAATCTTGACGGCATCCCGACTTCGCCACTGCCGATGTTTACATACATTCTCACAGTGCGTCCTCTGTCGTTAAGACGCTCATAAAGACCACCCCATTGCTCGTAACGGTATTTGGCCGGCGACCACTTCCAGTTGCCGAGACTTATCATCATCTGCATCGCATGGGTATGGCCTGTAAGAGTGAGATCGATATTGGTGGAATGCGACACCTCCTGATTCCAGTGCTCAGGGTTATGCGTGAGCAATACTTTGAATCTGGAATCATTCTGATGGTATAGGGAATCACGCGAAGCACTCAGTGCTTTCTCGAGAGAACCATATACCGGGAATGGAGGATCACCCCAATTTTCAACACCGATCAGCGTGATTGAATCGTTGCCACGGACTATATATCTCCTCTCGTTATTGAGTAATGTCCAGCCTATTGAGTCCTGATAATGAGCAAGACGCCTGTTATTCTCCTCACGGTCGGCAGGATCCTTCCAGTCAACATAATCTCCATAATCATGGTTTCCGAGAATGGAGAAAACTCCATCCGGAGCTGAAAGACGCGAAAGAGTATGGAGGAACGGTTCTATCTCATCAGTCTTACGGTTCACGATGTCACCTGTGAATACAATCAGATCAGGATGCAGTGAATTCACACGATCCACGAGATCAGCCACAAACGAGGTGTCATTGCCCCATGTGCCCACATGCAGGTCACTGACCTGGGCGATTGTATATCCGGAAAAGACTTCTGGGAGTTTAGGAGATGTGATCTGCACTTCGTTCACCATTATATGACGCCGGGTGTAACCTATTCCCACCCACATCATCACGAAGAAAAACACTGCAAGTCCAAGCCCGATCCAGCGGGAAGGATGATGTCGGGATCGTATACGTCCCACAGCTCTCACAAGACGTCCAATCAGAGACACAACCACATAGATGATTTTGGCGACATAGACCGAGAGCCAGGCATAAAGCATCCACATTATAGGGATAATGCCGTTATCCTCCGAACGTTTTGGAAGACAGACAATTACCAATAGGAAAATCCAGCACAACACTGCAGAGAAGGCATAAAGCTTCCACCAGAGCGGACGTGCCGATGACTTCCTTATGTCAAAGATAATATATAAGTCAGTCAATATACTGACTATCATGGCGACTATGGCCATCATTATCGGAATTCTCATAAATGACACTCTTAAAATCGACCGTAAACTGACGAATGGCAACCGGGATTCCCCCGAAACAATCCTATTCAGAAACAACTACGGTCAAAGCCGGATGGTTCATTCCATCCCCCCGAGAAGAGCTCGCAGTTTGTTGCGTAAAGGATTGGAATACATCGTGAGGAGCATCTGCCACATATACTCACGTTCCTCTTCCGAAATGTCCTTGAGATCGATCTTGTCAAGCTGGCGGTTGAAATAATCAATAACCTCCTCTTTTTTCTCCTGAGTGTATTTACGTTCAAAACGGTTTGACCCGTGGAGAAGATCGAATGCCACATAATTTATATCGAATATCTCATAGCTTCTGTGAATTGCCTGGTCAATAAGACAACCCACGTGCTTCGCGGCGACATTATTATCCCTGAAATCTCCAAGCTGGTCGAGTCTTGTGTTAAGACGGGGTGTGAGCTGGAAATGCACTCTTCCCTTGAACTGGAGAAGACCGGTCTCCATGGAGAAAAGATCGTCTCTCTGCGATTTCTTGAAGTCCGGATTGCGGCGCTTCATCAGGAACTCACGGACCTTGAGATAATCGTTGGGGTCATATTCATAGGATATGCATACCGGCATAAGATTTATCTCCTTGACCTTGTCGATAAAAAGGCCTTGGCCACCAATGGCGAGCATCTTCACAAGCGATTCCTGTGTGTGGTCGCTGCTGTCTTTTGCTCTTCCCTCACGCTGTGCGATCCATACTGATTCGTGCTTCTCAAGAATGCAGTGATGTATATAGGCCGACAGCTTCTTTGCGGCTTCAAGACCCTCGCGCAGACCGGTGTTACGTTTCACTATGAAACTTTTGTTAAGACGCACAAGGTCTGTGATCCAGTCATAGATCAGAAGATTATTGCCGATGGCCACCTCCGAAGTGGGGAAACCGCGGCGCAGAAATGCAAGATTGAGGAAGGAGGCATCAAGAACGATGTCGCGATGGTTGGTGATGAATGTGTAGCTCATCGTGTGGTTGAGATATTTCACACCACCAAGGCTGATTCCTGACGTTGTGGTCTTGGCCAACATTTCCAGAAAAGGGAACATCACCTTCGTCTGGAAATCATATTTGTTGTCAATCTTCAGGAGCTCTTCGATCAGTGCCTGTGCAGCCTGCTCCGGCATTGTGTAGTTTATGGCATGAAGGAATCCTGGCTCCTTGACGAGCTGCTCCATTTTTGCGTGGAACTCAGAATCATCATAAGGGGCGATATCGCTGAAGTTGTAATCTTGCTGACTCATTATGTTTCAGTTTTTACATCACGCACAATCTCTCGGAATTACTTCTCTGAAAACCGCGTGAGGTTTCTCTCTTGCAAAGTTAATGCTTAACTCCCAAAATAAAAACTTTGAGAGTGGTATTTTTTATTCCGACTTCCGGTATGCCTCCCACTTTCCTATAAGATTATCAAAATCCTGCGGTATCGGAGCCTCGAAATCCATCTCCTGACCAGTGCGCGGATGTCTGAAACCAAGAGTGCGTGCATGAAGGGCCTGACGCGGACAAACCTGGAAACAGTTTTCCACAAACTGCCTGTATTTGGAGAATGTGGTTCCCTTCAGTATGCGGTCGCCTCCATATCTCTCATCGTTAAACAACGGATGACCTTTATAAAGCATATGCACACGAATCTGATGCGTGCGACCTGTCTCAAGCACACACTTCACAAGTGTGACATAACCGAAACGTCGGAGCACCTTGTAGTGGGTCACGGCATGTTTTCCGATCTCAGGATCCTCGAAGACCATCATCTGAAGTTTATTTCTCGGATTTCGTGCGATGTTGCCCACAATCGTGCCCTCATCTTCATCGAAATCGCCCCACACCATCGCCACATATTCCCTGCGGGTGGTCTTGTTGAAAAACTGGAGTCCGAGATCTGTCTTTGCCTCCGGGGTCTTGGCCACGACAAGTAGTCCCGATGTGTCTTTATCAATACGGTGCACGAGACCGAGCCTCGGGTCAGAGACATCATAATCAGGGTTATCCTTAAAATGCCACGCAAGGGCATTTACGAGAGTGCCCGAATAATTGCCATGGCCCGGATGCACCACAAGCCCCGCCGGTTTGTTCACCACCAGCAGGTCCGCGTCTTCATACACAATGTCAAGAGGGATATTCTCCGCGATTATCTCAAATTCATAGCGGGGACGGTCCATCACAATGCTGACCACATCGAGAGGCTTCACCTTATAACTCGACTTCACAGGTCGGGAGTTCACAATCACGCATCCGGCGTCGGCCGCCTGTTGTATGCGGTTGCGCGAGGTCTTCTCCATGCGGTCGACAAGGAATTTATCGACCCTTATCATCTGCTGCCCCTTGTCGGCAACGAAGCGGAAATGCTCATATAGCTCTCTTCCGTCTTCAGTGATAAAAGACGGCTCTTCAATGGTCTCGTCGGGTGTTACGATACCAAGCTGCTCATCATTGATTTCTTCTGCCATGGCAAGTGATCATTCTATGAATATGGGCTCTTCTTCCGGCTGCGATTCTTCCACTTCCGGCTGTGGTTCCGGATCCGGCGTATTGTGATCGTCAGGCGTATCATAACCGAGAGAGTCAGGTTCATTTACATAACGGTAATATTCCTCGTTCTGAAGTGAATCCCTGAGCTCCCCGAGACGGCCGTCATAAACCTCCACCACTATTCTGGCATTGACAGGCACCTTCTGGGTTTTCCTCACAACCTGACCGTTGGCTGTTATCTTGACTATGCAGTCATTGTCGCCAAGCACCTTCACCACGCGGATATTCTTGAAACCGAGTTCCTCAAGACGGGCCATGCCCTGCCGGAATGAGAAACTTTTCAGCGCATAGTCTGCCGGATTGTTGTCATTGTCGATCACCACCTCTTTAGGATGCACGGCATTGATATAAAGAAAAATCTTTCTTCCCGGCTTCACCGCTGCCCCTGCTTTCGGGAACTGCTCGATCACATATCCCGGTTTAACATCTTCCTTGTAAAGAGAGTCACGGATATCGATTCTGAAACCCTTGTCATGAAGGATCTTTATGGCTTCGGTATATGACATATTCTCTACGCCCGGCACCTGGTCCGACTCTCCATGCTTGGTGAAAAGCTGGAGCGAGAGATACACAATCCATATGCCGAGGAAAGCCACAAGACAGATTACTATGATATTCGCAAGCACCGGATGGCGGGATATGAATCCGTCATCGTTATTATTCTTATTTCTTAACAGTTTCAAGGCGATATAGTCTTTTTAAACAAAACATAGTGAGTTCACATCTCCCCTTTCCGGCCGACTTCTCACATCTCGAAAAGGGATAATTCCCCACTTTCAAGCCCCAAAGTTAGCTAAAAAAAATGAATAACCGACACTTTCCCCACGAAACAATGCAGGGGTTTAAAGCACACTCTTAACAAACCTGCATATCCGATATCTCAAAAGGACGGACTGATCAGATTTATTTCTTAATAAATGTAAAGAATGGCTGCATTCTCTTCTATAATAGGAAACTTTTTATTAACTTTGCACCTCAAAGCGTAAAAATTGATGCGTAGAATATTCTATATCATACCCGTGCTCCTGATGATGAGCTCCTGTGGGGAATATAATAAAGTGCTCAAAAGCAAAGACACCGAATATCGGTTTGACTTTGCAAAACGTGCATTCGACCAAAGAAAATTCACTCAGGCAGCCACAGTGCTGGAGACAATCTACACACCGCTCCGAGGCACAGCCAACGGAGAGGAGGCATTGTTTTTATTGGCAATGTCTTATTACGAGAATAAAGACTATCTGAACTCGGGACTCTATTTCAAGACCTACTATTCAAGATATCCGAAAGGAAAATTCACGGAACTCGCACGTTTCTATTCCGGCTACGGATATTATCTTGATTCTCCCGACCCGCAGCTTGACCAGACCCAGACCATCAAGGCTATCGAAGAGCTTCAGGGTTTCCTTGACTATTTCCCGAATTCCGACCGTGTCACCATCGCCCAGAATGCCATTTTCGAGATGCAGGACAAACTCACGCTCAAAGAGCTTCAGAACGCCCAGCTTTATTACAATCTCGGAAACTTCATGGGCAACAACTATGAATCAGCGATCATCACATCGAAAAACGCTCTCAAAGACTATCCCTATTCAAAATATCGCGAAGATTTTGAACTCCTGATTCTTAAATCAAAATATCAGGAAGCACGTCTTAGCGTCAATGAAAGGCAGGCTGACCGTTACCGCGATGTCGTGGATGAATATTACTCATATATCAACAACTATCCCGACTCGAAAAACCGTAAGGAAGCCGACAATATCTATGAGATCGCACGTAAACACGTGCAGGAATGACAGTGACCGGAACAACTCCGGCACAATCCCTGAAACATATAATGAAATATAGTTTATCTTAATCATATATTCTCCGTCATGGATTATAAAAAGACCAACGCTCCGCTCAACACTGTGACCCGCGACATGATCGCTATGGCCGACCAGACCGGCAACGTCTACGAAACCGTTTGCATCATCGGCAAACGTGCCAACCAGATAGCTGTGGAGATGAAAAAGGAACTTGAGAAAAAACTCCAGGAATTCGCATCTACCGACAATCTCGAGGAGGTGTCGGAAAACCGCGAACAGATCGAGATTTCACGTTTTTACGAAAAGCTTCCGAAACCTACTCTGATAGCAACTCAGGAATATATAGAGCACAAGCTCTATTTTGCCAACCCGGCTAAAGAGAGAGACCGCCTCAACGACTGATTTCGTCAGACGTAGAGACCCGGTGTGCCGGGAAACTAATTCCAAAGCCATAAGAACAAAGAGCCGGATTTCATTATCTCCGGCTCTTTGATTTTACATATTTTCGAGCCTTTACAGGAAATCTATCTCCTTATCGACCCAATTGAAGACCAACACCGCAATACATATCTTCAACCCTGAAACCGACTACGCATTAGCCTCGGGCAGACACACGTATAATCCTCCGGCTTCAATATCTGCGCTGAGGCATAAGATGGCATTACTACCAGCTCTTTATGCCGACTGTAATGACTGGATTGCTATTGATTCCGATTGCCCGGATGCTCTTATCAAAGACAGTGAATATTATCAGGAAGCGACACGGAAGAATCTGAGAATCGTAAGGATTGACATGCTTGCAGAGTCAATGCATATAGCAGGCAGCAAACAGTTTGAGATAAAACCCTGGGGATGGAACCATACCCTACGCAGACGTCTTGTTGCAGCAGGAGTGGATGAATCCATGTTGAAAAGCGAGGAAGAGATTGACAGATTACGGGATTTGTCACATAGGCGCACCGGCATAAAAGTGCAGCATTTTTTACAATCCTTAATTACTGACTTTACCGTCCCTGTTGCCATTGAAGCCTTCAGCGTGGAAGATGTCATGGAGTTTGTGACAAAGAATCCGGATGCCTTTCTAAAACTTCCATGGAGCAGTTCAGGACGAGGAGTGATCAGGGCTGCGGATTTTTCTGTGATAAAATTGCGTGAATGGGCAGGCGGCGGAATAAAACGGCAAGGTTCCGTGATGTGTGAAAAAGGTTTTCATCGGAATCTGGATTTTGCAAGCGAGTGGCTTTGCCGGAATGGTGATATTGATTTTTTGGGACTTTCTATATTCAGGACATCGGATGATGGAAGGTATCTCGGAAATATCATAGCGCCGCAGCAGGAACTGAATGCTATTTTGAAGGAACGAGTGCCCATTTGGAGCGAACGTATCATCAAGGCTCAGAGACTGGCTCTTAAAGAGATAGTGGCTCCATATTATGACGGTCCGGTGGGCATTGACATGCTCTCGGCCACAGACGGAAGTCTTCATCCATGTGTGGAATTGAATCTTCGTCAGACAATGGGAGCGGCTTGTATAATAAAACAGAAATAAGACTAAGGTCATGGATATTGCTATTGTGGGAAGAGGGAATGTAGCCACCCATCTTTTCAAGGCATTAGAGGGGAAGGCGGATATACATATGGTGAATCCACATACCCTTGAGGGAATGCCAGAACATGTTGATATAGCCATTATTTCAGTGAAAGACGATGTAGTGGCAGAGATGGCAGAACGAATAAAAGGGAGAGCCGGAATTGTGGCACATACTTCCGGATCATGCCCACTTGACTGTCTCAAGGGGAGTGCCCCAGCAACAGGAGTGTTCTATCCAATGCAGACTTTCACAAAGGGTGTCGATCTTGACTACTCGGAAATACCTTTTTTCATTGAGGGTTCAGATGAAAAGACTGAGAAAAAGCTAATGGACCTTGCAAGACTGATTTCAGGAAATGTAAGAAAAGCTGACTCCATCGGTCGACGACAACTTCATCTTGCCGCTGTTTTCGCATGCAACTTCACAAACAGAATGATGGGAATAGCAGACGAAATACTTCAAGAACATGGGATGGACTACACGGTTATGCTCCCGCTTCTCAAGCAGACAATGGAGAAACTTTCATCTATTCCCCCGGGCGAGGCCCAGACGGGCCCGGCGGTCAGGGGCGATATGGGTGTCATGCAGGCTCATCTCAAAATGCTTGAAAACAAACCGGAACTCCGGGACATCTATAAACTGATCTCCCGGAACATCAATCCGGACAATTTAATCTGAATCGTATTGCACTGAACATTAACACACTAAACATTAATGCATAATTCACCATACTTTAAATGCATAATTCATAATGCACAATGCATAATCAAGTGTTTAGGATATTATGAATTATGAATTATGAATTATGAATTATGAATTATGAATTGAATTATAATAGGTTGATATATGAGCGGAATTAATTATGATCTGACAAAAATAAAGGCTTTTGCCTTCGATGTGGACGGTGTTCTGTCTCCATCCACAATCCCTATGAGCGAAGACGGAATGCCTGTAAGAATGGTGAACATAAAAGATGGTTATGCTCTGCAGCTTGCCGTGAAAAGAGGTTTCAAAATTGCCATAATAACAGGAGGTGTTTCCGATGCAGTAAGAATGCGATATGAGAAACTTGGCATAAAAGACATTTATATGGGCAGCTCCAAAAAACTGCCGATTCTTAAGGAATGGATGGCAAAAGAGAACATTGACCCTGAGGAAATCGTTTTTATGGGAGATGACATTCCCGATCTCCCCTGCATGCGCCATGTCGGATTGCCTTGTGCGCCTTTCGATGCATGTTGGGAAGCCAAGGAAACGGCTGTCTATATCTCCAAACATACCGGAGGATATGGATGTGCGCGCGACATTCTTGAACAGACCATGAAAGCTCAGGAAAAATGGCTTAACGATGCTGAAGCCTTCGGATGGTGAAAGCCGATTTAAGATCTGACTCCAAATATCACAGAATATGCTTAGCAATCTCAACAAATATAAAGTGCTGCTCGCCAGCAAATCACCCCGCAGACGGGAATTGCTTCAGCAGTTGCGGGTTCCTTTCAATGTGATTACAATTGGCGGAATCGATGAAAGTTTTCCGGAATCCAAACCTCTTCTGGAGGTTCCCCAATATATTTCAGCCACAAAAGCTGATGCATATCAGCATAAAATCACAGGCAATGAGCTTGTGATAACAGCAGACACAATGGTGATATGCGACAACAAAATCCTGGGGAAACCCAAAGATATGGAGGAAGCCCGGCATATGCTGCGTCTTCTCTCAGGACGTACCCATCAGGTGGCGACAGGGGTGACAATCACCACTGCTTACAAACGCACCTCTTTCACAACTGTCACAAATGTGACCTTTGCTACCATCTCCGATGAAGACATTGATTATTATGTGGAAAATTTTGTCCCTCTTGACAAAGCAGGAGCCTACGGCATACAGGAATGGATAGGCGCCATAGCTGTCAGCGATATTGAAGGCAGCTTTTATAACGTGATGGGACTTCCGGTGCACCGTCTTTATCAGGAACTGAAACTATTCTGAGAAATTTTATACAAAATAAGGGAAAAAGAGAAGAGAATATAAAAACGGATGCAACCAAGTGATTGCATCCGTTTTTATTATTGCCTTGTTGAAGGACTGCTTTTTTCTTTTTCGAAATTATGACAACGGAGCCTCATAGTGATATTTGGCTTCCCAGCCGAGGGCTGAGGCACCAAGTACCGCGGCATCGCTCTCCTTAAGTTCGGAAAGGATAATCTTAGGCTGTCTCTCTTTGAAAATAGGAAGAAGAGACTTTTCAAAAGCTTCACGGAGAGGACGCATAAGAAGTTCGCCGCTCTTAGCCAGACCTCCGAAAAGAACTATGGCCTGAGGACTTGAGAAAGCAACCATATCTGCCATAGCCTGACCGAGGATAGTGCCTGTGTAGTCAAATATCTCCTTAGCCATCTTGTCACCGGCCACAGCTGCGTCATAGACGTCTTTCGATGTGATATCCTCAATCGCGAGATTGCGGAGAGTGGAAGGTTCGGTGCGAACCTCAAGGAATTCACGTGCCGTACGGGCCACGCCTGTGGCGCTGCAATATGCCTCAAGACATCCGGTGCGGCCACAACCGCAAACTCGCCCGTTGTTGCGTTTCACAATAACATGACCGAGCTCGCCCGCGAAACCGTCATGACCGTATACAAGCTGACCGTTCACGACGATACCGGAACCGACACCCGTGCCAAGTGTGATCATGATGAAATCCTTCATGCCTCGTGCAGCTCCATAAGTCATCTCTCCGAGAGCGGCAGCATTGGCATCATTGGTGACAGCCACGGGAATACCTCCGAAAGCCTTGCTCACCTTCTCTGCAAGAGGAATGACAGGACCCCACGGGAGGTTCGGCGGATTGATGATTTCTCCTGTATAATAGTTTCCGTTTGGTGCTCCTATGCCTATTCCCTGAATCTTGTCTTCAGCGTCGTTGACTTCAAGAAGACGCATCACGCCACTGCGCAATTCCTCTACATAATCATCGAAATTAGCATGTTTGAGGGTTTTGATCGAGTCACTTGCAATGACTTGTCCTCGCGCGTCTACAATTCCGAAAACAGTGTTGGTGCCGCCTATATCGACACCCAGTACATAAGGTTTGCTCATGATACTTCGTTTTAAAAGGATTATATTTTTATTTGTTTAATTGGGTATATTTAAGTTACAGGCATCATCGATATTCCGGCCATACAGTCTCCCATGATGTCACACAGGATGGGCATTATCCCGGTCAATTTCAAACACACTCTTTGACAAAATCCATTATTAAAACCGAAACTTTCGGTTGTTTCACTCCTTTGTCTATATCACGAGCACAAAGGTATAATTTTTTTTTAAAAACATCTACTATTCCAATCAAAAAGAGACTGAAAAAAGGATAAAAGATAAAAACGAGTGACTTGCTCCACACTTATATTGTAAAAAACATAGTTTATGGCACACTTGAAAACATGGGACCAAAATAACGAGTGGATAAAATATAATTTTTTTAACACTTGAAAACACCGGATTGGCACGGTTTTGGATTAATTCACATCTGACGGGTAATGCAATGCCCGGAATGCCACTGTAATAGAATCTACCGGAATTTGCTCAACTATTACATAGCATAATTTGTTAATAATTACAAATGAAAAACATAAGCATCATCATTGCTTAACTCCAGAAAAACCAACAAAATTCAAACTATATGAATTTCAATAATTTCACAATCAAATCGCAGGAAGTTGTGCAGAAGGCCATCGAACTCACCCGACAAAGCGGGCAGCAGCAGATTGAGCCGGTGCATATCCTTAAAGCCTTAATCTCTGAAAGCGAGACGATTGTAAACTTCGTATTCCAGAAACTCGGCGCCAACCTCAACGCCGTGAACATGGCAATCGATAAGGAAATACAGTCGCTCCCGAAAGTTTCGGGCGGGGAAGTCTTCCTGAGCAGGGAATCAAACGATGCATTACAGAAAGCCATTGATTTTTCCAAATCAATGGGCGATGAGTATGTGTCGGTTGAAGCCATAATCATGGGAATCCTTAAAACCAAGTGCAAGGCTTCTCAGATTCTTAAAGATGCCGGAGTGACTGAAGACGGCCTCAAAGCCTCTATCCAGGAACTTCGCAAAGGTAACAAAGTGACTCAGCAAAGCGCTGAAGAATCTTATCAGGCCTTGAGCAAATATGCCATCAATCTCAACGACCGTGCCAGAAGCGGCAAACTCGATCCTGTGATCGGACGTGACGAAGAGATCAGACGTGTGCTCCAGATCCTGTCAAGGCGAACCAAGAACAATCCTATGCTCGTGGGTGAACCGGGCACCGGAAAAACCGCAATCGCCGAAGGTCTTGCCCACAGAATCGTGAGAGGAGACGTGCCGGAGAATCTAAAATCCAAACAGATCTATTCTCTCGACATGGGAGCTCTTGTGGCCGGTGCAAAATATAAAGGTGAATTCGAAGAGAGACTTAAAGCCATCGTGAACGAAGTGACCCAGAGCGATGGTGAGATAATTCTCTTCATCGATGAGATCCACACACTTGTGGGAGCGGGCAAAGGCGAAGGGGCCATGGATGCCGCCAATATCCTGAAGCCGGCACTTGCGCGTGGTGAGTTACGCTCGATCGGTGCCACAACCCTCGACGAATATCAGAAATATTTCGAAAAAGACAAGGCGCTTGAACGTCGTTTCCAGAAGGTGATGGTAGATGAGCCGGATGAACTCTCGGCAATCTCGATTCTCCGCGGGCTCAAGGAGAGATATGAAAATCACCACAAGGTGCGCATCAAAGATGAGGCTATCATAGCAGCGGTGCAGCTCAGTGTGCGTTACATCACAGACCGTTTCCTGCCTGACAAGGCTATTGACCTTATTGATGAAGCCGCCTCTAAACTCAGGCTCGAGATGGATTCAATGCCTCAGGCGCTCGACGAGGCTCAGCGTAAAATCAAGCAGCTTGAGATCGAAAGGGAAGCCATCAAGCGTGAAGGTGATAAATATAAGGTGAAAGAGATTGATGAGGATCTCGCCAATCTCCATGACACCGAAAAGTCGCTCAAGGCCAAATGGCAGGCTGAGAAGAACGAGATCAATAAGATCCAGCAGAACAAGATTGAGATTGAGCAGCTCAACCATGAGGCGGAAGTGGCCGAACGTGAAGGTGACTACGCGAAAGTGGCAGAGATAAGATACTCAAAGATCAAACAGAAGGAGGATGAGAATAAAGCCACCCAGGAGAAACTTAAACAGCTCCAGGGAGAGGGTGCCATGATTAAAGAGGAGGTCGATTCGGAAGACATTGCCGAAGTCGTTTCCCGCTGGACAGGAATCCCGGTCAAGAAGATGGCCCAGAGCGAAAAAGAGAAACTCCTCCATCTTGAGGAAGAACTGCATAAACGTGTGATCGGCCAGGATGATGCAATCAGGGCCGTGAGCGATGCAGTGAGACGTTCCCGTGCCGGTCTTAACGATCCGCGACGTCCTATCGGATCATTCATCTTCCTCGGCGCAACCGGTGTGGGCAAGACCGAGCTTGCAAAGGCTCTTGCAGAATATCTCTTCGACGATGAGGATATGATGACCCGTATCGACATGTCGGAATATATGGAGAAGCACTCAGTGTCTCGTCTTGTAGGAGCGCCTCCGGGATACGTCGGTTATGAAGAGGGCGGTCAGCTCACCGAAGCTGTGAGACGTAAACCCTATAGTGTCGTGCTTTTCGATGAAATCGAGAAAGCGAATCCCGATGTCTTCAATATCCTGCTTCAGGTGCTTGATGACGGACGACTCACCGACAACAAGGGACGTTTCATCAACTTCAAGAACACCATCATCATCATGACTTCCAACGAAGGAAGCCAGCTGATCAGACAGAATTTCGCCGATCTCAAGGATGAAAACCGCGATGAGGTGATTATGAAGACCAAGCAGGATGTGATGGATCTTCTCAAAATGAAGATACGTCCTGAATTCCTCAACCGTATCGATGAAATTGTGATGTTCACTCCTCTTAATAAGAAGGAAATTCAGGAAATCGTTGATCTTCAGGTCAAGGGAGTTCAGAAGATGCTTGCCTCCAACGGCGTGACACTTGAAGTCACACCTCAGGCTCTCGCTCTTCTTGCTGAGGATGGCTATGATCCTGAATTCGGAGCAAGACCCGTGAAGCGCACAATTCAGAGAATGGTGCTCAATCAGCTCTCAAAAGACATTCTTGCACAGAAAGTTGACCGTGAGCATCCTATTATTATCGATGTCGAGAACGACACGCTGGTATTCAAGAACTGAAAATCGGCTGTGAATCACAAATAACGATTATTGTAAAAATAGGTGGCATCCATCAAGACGTCCACCTATTTTTTACGATAATCCCTCTTTGATGCATTACATGTCCCTATCCTTATTTCCAATTTAGGGTTCTGGATCCTTCGTTTTATTATGAATCCCGAATAAGATTTCGCTTTGTATTTATCCCCTTCAGGTTATAAAAAAAGCAATAAAATTTACGATTTTAAAGGTATTTTGGGCAATAATATGTTTTACAACACGTTTTAAGAACATAAACAACCCGCATAATGCGAGTTAAAAGAGGCATAGGATTTAATTTCCGTTTAATGACCAAGCCTCGATAATCGTGACAGATTCGTGACAACCCGGAGTTAAGACTTACACTCCAAATTCGTGACAACCACAGGGCTTTGTTCCCTATTCGTGACAGCCCAAGGGGTTATTATCAATGACTTGCAGGCTTGGCAACCTGCCACCACCCCTTGTTAGAGTTAATTATGAGTCATCCTCATGAAAAAGCGTCAGTAATGATGCCGGATGGCTATTGTGTGACTAAAACAGGTAATAGTGAAAACCAAAAGTTTTTTTTTTTCAATTGTAATCGCCGCGTTTCTCTCATCTTCAATTCCGTCGGGAAGCCATAGCCTGAGCATCGGCAATGAAGCCCCGGCAATCACATTATCTCAGGGAGCGGAAAATCTGCTCCAAAATTTGAAAGGGAAAAAGATGGTGGTCAATTTCTGGTCGACCGCCGATGCTTCTTCAAGAATTGCCAACCGTGAGCTCTCAATGCTCGCAGAGTCAGGTAAATTTGATGAAGACACAAGATTCATCAGTATCTGCATTGACCGTGATTCAAGTCTTTCGGAAGAGATTGTCCGCCTTGACGGAATCTCCGACAAAGTGATATCACTTGGACTTGAGCATGTGAGTCGGGAGGTGCTCGATGACTATCAGACTGAAAAAGGCTGCCGTGCCTTTCACATCGACTCATACGGCATACTCAGGAATTCCGTTCCGTCACGCGATGTGGCTGAAATCATATCCTGATCTGCCCAAGTTCATAAATCCATTATGACCTATACCACACGAGCCTGAGGTTTTAAAACCTCAGGCTCGTGTGGCTTTTTCAATACAATCCGAACCGCTTATACCACAAAGCAAGAAAGTGAGCATGTTTCTTATAGCACATAACTCATGCCCGGATGTCAATCTATCTTACAGAATCTAATGTGAATGTATAGGTGCTGCCGTACGCTGTTCGGTAAGGCTGCAGAACCCGGTCACGACTATGTAGGAAATACCGGCTGTAAGCATGAATCCCAAAAGGAAACCATAACTTGCAGAACATTCCGCCGCTATGAATATCGACATCAACGGTGCTCCGACTGTGCCGGTCATGACTCCTGCCATGCCCATGAGTGCGAATGTGCCGGGAGGTAAATTAAGGTCAAATGCCAGATTCATAACTGTGGCGAATAAAAAACCTGCCACACTTCCGGCAAACAGAGTAGGAGCGAATTCTCCAGCCACACCACCTCCGTAATTGGCAGCCGCCACTGCAAAGCTCTTCAAAAGCAGGATAGCCACAAGAAGACCTATCACCCATGCTGTTTTGTCCATTTCTTTTATAAAAGGTGAAAAAAGGAACAAGGACTTGTCAATATCATTGATAAGTTGTGTCATTACGTCATAACCTTCACCAAACATTGCCGGAAGGAAGAAAATCATCACCGACATACCGATGCCCGACACAAGACACTTTATCCAGATATTTTTCACACCTGACAAACGACGGGCCATCAGATTTCGAGTATGGTTGTAATATATGGAATAGATTCCACAAAACAATCCAAGAAGCGCAAACCAAAGAAGATGATGGGGATTGAAAGGCACAGCTGCCTGAAAAGAAACATCCCAAGTGAAGTTTGTGATCATATAAGAGGTGGCGAATGAGCACAGGCAAGCCAGTATCAGGCATAGCACGGCTATGGTGGACAATGACATCTTCAGCACCTCAAGCGTGAAAAGCGCGCCTCCCACAGGCGACTTGAAGATCCCCGCAATTCCCGCACCTGCACCACATGCCACAAGAATTGCCATGCCCTCTGCCGGGATTCCGAGCCATCTTGACACACAGCTGCCTATAGCGCCTCCACTGAAAGCACTCGGGCCCTCTCCTCCGGCCGAACCGCCGAAACCGATTGTGAGCCAGCATGCTATCAACGGGTTCCACATCAGACTCTTCTTGAAATAATAATCGCCAGTCGCTATCCGCTGCTTGAGGAGTGCGGTGTCATGTGAAAGCTGTTGTTTCACAAGCAGCTGGAACGTCAAGGCAAGAAACAGGCCGATAATCGGATACAGCATAAAATTCCAGTTGGAACTTTCGGGATTCAGAAACAACGACATCCATTTCCCGACACATAATATCGCCCACTTCAGTGCCGATGTGGCTATCCCCGCAATTATGCCCACAAACACTGCTCCGACCGCGATTCTTCCATTTTCCGGAAGGAAAGAGACCGATCCAGTGCCTATCTTATCCAGAAATACTGACAAACCTTTGCGGGCCGTCTTCTGCTGCTTTTTTGTGCTGGTTTGATTATCGGGCATTTTGCGATATAGTTTATTAAGAATGATATCCAAGACCTTGAATAAGGCTCTCTTCTTATTAACATTTCAGAAGAGTTTTGGATTTCAATAATCTCTTCCTGGCAAAAAATAACCGGTATTTAGAAAAAAGTGAGAAACTATCTCGCAAGCGAAATATTGAAAGCTATGCCGTAATTTGAATTTGTGGTGCGATAAGAGGCATTCGACACAAGCGGAGTATTCACCTGGTGGTCGAAAAATGCGGAAACTGTGATCTTGCGGCTCATCTGATAGCTTGCCATGAAATTGATGGAGAATGTCTGTGAGCCCTGGGTGGCCTGGGTATAAGCTGTCTCTATCCTGCGGATCAGCGACTGGTTGTTGCTGAAAGCCACATCCAGATTCACCGAAAGATCATTGCTTATCCCACCCTGCTTGCTGCCGAATTTCACAAACCTGCTGAAATCAGCCACTTTCCATCCGGCTCCGAGAGAAATCTGCCTGCTGCTTGTCTCTACCACCTGTCCTGCCGATGTGTTGAGATTCAATGTGCGGGAATCCCTGTATTCGGCATTCACCATAAGATCATTCTTAAACGTCATATTTACTCCAAGAAGGGGATAAAACCTCTCGGTTATGGCCACAGAAGAGATGTTATATGGTGATGAGGGAGCAGGCTGTTGAGTAAGTTCATTCATAAGGAAACCGTGACTGGAATCCAGACCTACCCAATTGAGATAGCTCGAATACCCTCCCACCGAATAAGTGCACTGATAGGCATGCGACAGAACAAATGACTTGAAAATCCTGCTGAGTTGTCCTATCTGGATTAGCCCGTCGTAGGTGACTCGCCAGTTGGGACGCATGGATCCAAGACCGGGGAAATGCTCGAGGGTCACCTTCTCGGGGTCGTATCCACTGTAGGCTGCTATGAATGCAGGAATCAATACATCCGGACTGGTAGCACTCACCTCTCCCACCGCCGGGTTATATACGGAACCCGCGAGTGGTGTGCCCTGCAGGAACCCCGCGTCGGGATATCTGGTGCCTCTGTATAGCTCTTCGAAACGCGCAGCCACAACAGGAATATTGTCAAGGAATTTCGAAAAAGCTGCGGAAGAATATCCGTTCTCTGCCTTGGATCTTCTCAGGGCGCTTGCCAGTGCCACATGGGTACGGGTGTATGACCCGCTCATAGATGTGGGCATCCCGGGGAACATAAACTGTATCTGGCGCGTGCGGTTGTCGGCAAGATTGCTGGTTAAAATAACCTTTAATCCCCTTATCGGTTCAAGAGTAAGTTCAAAATTAAATTCCTTACCCTGATTCCATATTGCAGGAGATGTCATCTCACTGTCAGTGAGAAGCCATCCTCTCGAGAGTGCCTTGTCGATATACGTCTCATCAAAAAATCCGAAGGCGAAATCAAGACCGGGGGCAAGAGGGCCGTATTTGTTGCTCTGTCCGAATACGTCGCCTATATTCGGGGAGAACTGCGGAAGATTCAGTGAATGTGAGCTGCGCCATCTGAAAGAAAGATTGCGGGGCATCATGAGGAAACGCACGGAATAATCCCGCACCTCATCCCAAATAGACTTCTCCTCCACTTTCCTCCTCTCCGTTATGGTGAGTTTTATGTTTCCTTCCCCTTTAGTAAGGATCTCTATAGAATTGTCGTTAAGCACTTTGGTGATGAGTTTCAAAGGCTTTCCATCCTTTTCCGCCCTGACATCTATTTTGCTTGTCTTAAGGTTATGACGCACAATTGTAGAGGTGTCAGGCATCAGGGAGATCGCTCTTTCAAACCTCTTCACTGTCGGACGTCTCTCCTTCCCGGTGTCACGTCCCGATGATGAAAGTGCCTTTCTACCGAAACGCCTGTTGACCTCCTTAAGATATTTTGATTTGTTGAAGAGAGTCTCGAAATTCAGACGGGCATCGGCATTCCAGATGGTCTGGTTCTGAATGGAATTGCCCATGTTCAGACCGTCAACTGTCGCTCCTTTATCCCAGCGATAGTTTGAGGTATAGGCTACTGAGCCCGACAGATAATCAACGGCGGGGATTTTGCTGAACGGTGCGCGATAGGTGCCGGTGAAAGTCTGATTGTAATTCCATGGTGTTCCCAATCCTTTGATGGATGACCACACCGTGTCTTTCCAGTCACGGTATTTATCCGGGAACAGTCTTTTGTTGACTGCTCCTACTGTCTCTTCAATCCTTGCAGTGGTGTTGCTTGAGAATGACATACTCAGCGACTGTATGATATTCCAGGTCAGATTGAGCTGACGGTCCCAAAGGAAATTCTTGCTGACCTGTACGGGGAGCTGGAACTGGGTGTCTGTCGGACTTTGAGTCTGTTCCTCATAATAATACCGGCTGATATTGGTGTAGAACGTGAGATTGTCAAACATCCAGTTAATACCCCAGTCCTTGAAGAATCTCGCCGTCTTGCTCTTCCCTTTTATGAACGAGAACGGTTTTATGGGTTTGACATAAGGGCTGTAGGAATACTGGAAAGCGCCGCGGTAGTCGTTTGTGTTCTGATAGAGAGTGGTGGGATCGTTGAATTTCTGACGGTTAAAAGAGAACGAGAGTTGGAAATTCGCAGGATCCCAAGGCATGGGATTCTTGCTCCTGACATTGAATTTAAGATTTGAAAGCGCGAAACTCTCGATACTCCTTCGTGTCACGGCATAGCTCTTTATCGAATCCTTTTCCTGACGTGTATGCACGGCATCGAGGGCATCTTTAAGAAGGATGTCCTGATCAAGAGGATTATATTTAGGGGTGGATTTTTCGGTTGACTTGGAGTAATAGACAGGAGCATTGAGCTTGGCTGCCTGCGGTAGAAGCTTGCCGAGATCCCCCTGCACTGCAAAATTATATTGCTCGTAATCGTCAAGACGACGGCTTGAGAGTCCCTGATCGATACCTCCGAATCCTGCAGTCTCCTTATGCATTGAGAAGTTAAACATACCGACATCACTCATCGACAGATTTGCGTTAACCTTGGCAGCCCAACCACCCGACTCATTGAAATCAGTGACTTTAAGCTCATTGACCCAGACTGTTCCGTCTTTGACCGACCTCGACCTGTTCCTTACTCCTATGACCATCACCCGCACGTCACTGAGACTCGGATTTCCGAGAACGCTCACAATATTGCGGTCATTCTCAGGATCCCGGCCTGAAAACAGCATATTGTAACCTACGCCCTCTGTTCCGGCACTTCTCTGGCGGTTGCGTTCAGTCTTCAGATTGGTAAAGACATTGAATGCAAGATTCAGGAAATTGCTTGTCGGCCACACAATCTGTCGGTCGGCATAGTTCAGATTATTGTAATTGCCGGGTGGTGTGAGTTCCAATGGGATCTCATACTCATAGTAATTGTTTTTAACGTCAGAACCAAGACGCAGAAAAAGGGAAAGATCTCCGTCTCTCAGATCTGTAGGGTCGTCGATAAGAGCCTCGGCATGCACCCACATCTGAAGTCTGCGGTAAATGCGGAGATCGAGCTGCGTATTCTTGTACACACCGCGTGAATCACCGGGCTGAAGATCCTTAACTTCCATCGACAATGACTGCTCATTGAGCTGGGTGGCCTGCATCTGTCCCGGATCCTGGATTCGCGACACATCAGGAGGAAGAACGTAATTGACCGGCTTCCGCCCGTAATTCTCCTCGATATTCACTATTGAAAGATCTATGTCACCCTCTGCCGGACCATCGTTACCTTTCTCAAGCTTAAACTTATATTCCCGCCATTCTCCTCTCACAAGTTCGAGTGAGGCGAAACGGAGGTGGGTCACCTCCCTGAATCCGGTCATGAACATTCGTGCGAAACGGATAGTGGAGAAATCCTGTATGGAACCTACAACTTTGTCAGGCTGGGAAAGGGGTATCTTGAACTGATACCACACGGTTGTGGCATTCCCTTCGCGGGTCGGCACCACAGTCTCACGACGGTCGGTTATGAAGTTTTTACCCACCTCAAGATCCTCCGGACGTATTGAGACCTTGTATTGGAAATATCTCTCGTATTCATTGAGAGTATTATCCTGATTTATATCCTCGACATCGGGCACACTTCTTGAAGACTGATACTGTGGATTAGGGCTCTGGTCGGGCGACAATGAGTTTCCTTCCACTCCGTTGTAATGCTTGTATCTGTCAAGAATCGAGGTATGCTGGCGGTCATACCAGTCGCTGCGGTAGAAATGATAATTGTCTCCCGCAGGGTCATTCATAGCCGAGAATGGATCTTCCTGCATTTCGGATATAACCGAAGACGGAAGTTTACGGCGCAGTCTGTCAAGATAATCCGAATACGAACTGAAGGTGAACTCATCATCGTTTGGAAGTCCGTCAAGACCCACATCCTGCAAAGGACGTGCGTTTTCCGCATTCTCAAAGGCATATGTCAGTGAATTCTGATCAGACACCCTTCCCCACACGGTAGATGACATGAACTGGTCGTTGCCATCAATAGGAATACCGTTCTCATAGCTTTTCTTCCCGTCCTTAAGAATGTCTTCGCTGATCTCCCCGAAATTGAAATAAAGGTCACCGCCTTCAGTGTTCTTGTTATCCGGATCAAGGAATGGATCAAGCAGCCAGAACTGTATATACTCCACATTTGAATTCTCGAAATTAGTATTGTCGAGTTTTCTCATGATTCCGCCCCATCTTTTCTCCGGATACAGCAGATTTCCCCTTTGGTCAATCTCCTCCGCATCAAGGTTATAAGGACCGCGTTCACGGGGATAGAACGAAAGATTGAGTGTCTGCACATAATTGCTCTCGCCGTAATTCATGTCGCGTCCTGGATAAATCTCCCTCACAAGCACCTCGCGCACATACGGGTTTGAAAGCTGTTTGAGATCATTGCGGAGATAGCCAGGAAGCAGGGAGGAATTTTTCTGTGTCCACATCCTGTCGATATAATTCCAGGCAAGGAGCGCACGGTTCTTTCCATAGTCCACATTGTTGGACAATGCAGCCTCCGGGAACAGTGCGTCAGCCCCTGAATCATAGGGTGTGGAAGCAAGAAACCATGAATAGGGATTGCGTAGATCGATACCCGACTGGGTGTTCTCAAAATCATCGATATATGAGGATCCTTTGGAGGACCCGCTTTTCTGATGCCGGGGCACAAGCTGTGCGAATTCAGCATTCAGATGGAATGACGACGGTGCTGTGGCATTGATTGTCGGCACTTTGTTAAGCAGATCGGTAAGCCACATGAACTCTTTGTTATAATTGAGATTAAGGCCCCACATTGTATTGTTGATGACCTCCTCGCCTATATTCACCTTTTCCGTCAGTGACTTTTCAGAGAAGTTCATGATTGTGCCTCCGAAAGAAAGGTCCTTGCTGAATCGATACTGCGCGTCAAGTCCGAGAAGGGTCTTGCGCTGCATGCTGAAAAGGGATTGGTTTTCAAGCGTCACACTCACATTTGTGCCGGAGTCGATGATACTCTGATTGGTTATGGTGACGATACCCATGCTATAATCTACGGTATAGTCACTGTTTTCCGTGAGAGTGACACCTCCTGCCGTCACAACAACAGATCCCCGGGGCACATTCATCGCATTCAGCCTGATTGTAGCGCCTCCGGAAGCCTGATATTCACCTTTAAGAGAAAACTTGTTTTTATCGGCGAACTGCCTTGCCACAACAAGCGTGGAGTCATACAGTTCCTTGTAAACGTATTGGGAGGCGAGCACCGGATCTCCGATCTTCCTCTCAAGATGAGAACCAAACGGCTCTACCACCGGAAAGATGATCTTGCCGTTGGCCGGCTGCACTGTATATCCCTCTACATAATCGAAGAAACCATCGGGATTGGACTCCTGGTTGGAATCTATGCGGTCAAGGTTCATGACCTGCAGCAACGGCTGGTTGGCAATCGTGCCTACCGGAAGATAATTGATCTCATTGCCTGTTGTGTCGCTGAGATATTTTATGTCAAGTCTGAAATTCTTTCTCTGAAGCTGATATGCACCGAGCGAATATACATTCTTCATCATCAGTCTCCACATAGGAAGTCTGGTGGAGATTGTGGTGCTTCTCAGCATCTTCAGGTAAAGACTATGAGATGTGTCGGAAATGTCGTTGGAAAACTCACCAACCTGATACACTTTCCCCTGATAGGTGTATTCATAAGCCACAGCCAGCACCTCATCGCTGCCAAGCGCTGATTTAAGGGAAATGTAACCTAAAGTGGGATTGAGAGTATACTCGGAACTTCTTAACAGCCTGGCGCTCTCCACTTTCTCATAATCTCTGCCTCCTGTGATTCCGAATGCCCTAAGAGGCTCCAGAGCCTGAGTGACGAGATTTATGTTGCGGGCTTCCGGATATTGGGTCTTTATCACGTCAAGAAGATTGTTGCTGTTGTTTGACGGATTGAAGAAACTTCTGTCCGGTATCCAGTGGTCGGATGCGAGACGTGTGTTTTCTCCGATATCCATGAATCCCACGAAGTTACGGCTTTCATCAAAATTACCGTTCTTGTTTGTGATCCAGACCTCTATCCTCGTGATATTCACACCGGAGGTGACATGCGGAAGCTTCGATGCAAATGTGTCATAGTTGTCGTAGAAAAACTGAGCGAGGAAAAAATGCCGGTTGGCGTCATAATCATCAGCTTTAATGGAGAATGAGGTGGTCTGCACACCTCCCTGGGTGCTGACAGTTCTCGATTCACTGTTCTGCTGACTCACAAGACCTGTCAGCGTGAGTTTGCCGAACTGCAGTTTTGACTTTATGCCGAAAAGGGCTGTACCTCCTCTCATGAGCGTGGACCCTGTCGACATACTGACATTGCCCGCCTCTATGCTCTTGATGATATCGTCTTCCTTCCCTTCATAATTCAGCCGGAGTTTCTTGGCGTCGAAATCGAACGTGGCATCAGTGTTGTAACCCATGTTGAATTTCAGTCGGTCTCCCACAGACGCCGATACGTTGGCCTGAATCTTCTGATCGAAGTTGAAAAATGTCTTTCTTCTTGATTTAAGAGGCAGTGACGGATTATCGGTCTTGTTACTCTGAACGCCCATCGAAAGCTGGATTGAACCCTGGGTGTTGAGTTTCACACCACCGGGCCCAAACACTTTTTCAAGAGCCCCGAGACTGAAATCAAGATCAAGCACATCGAAAGGACGCTTTTTGGGTGATTCTCCTTCAGAATTGCGGCGCCTGAAATAATCATTCATCTCCTTCCGAGTCATGGCTTTGTTATACTCCTCGGGAGTCATCATGTAAGGCACGCAGAGGTCTCGGCCGTCTATGCGCGTATGAAACATATACATACCCGTGGCCGGATCATATTCCACTTCGCTTTTTATTCCGGATGGAGTGGAAAGGTCGGCCGGATATTCACGTCCGCTTATGTCTTTATAATCGCCGGGAAATGTGGGACGGACTGGTGTAACAGGAGAAAGACTGTCAGCAACCACCTTTGGATCAGTTTGTTTTACTGTTTTACCATACGCCGGCGGAGGGTTGAGTTCTGATTTGCGATATTGCCCTGCAGACAACAAGGATATGGCCAGCACCAGAATCGGCACAGGCAGATAACGTGTAATCTTCAGTAGTTTGGCAATCGCGGAAATCATCAAAGCATTTTGAGCGCCTGCTTTATGGCTTTCTCCGTGCTCAGGGAAGGCTCGGAGGCAAAAATCTTTTTCAAGACCTTCTGGCTCTGCTGGGCGGTGAATCCGAGCATCACGAGGGCAGCCACCGAATCCTCATAAGCTTCTCCGGCCACGGGAGCACTTGGGAACAACGCTGTGGATTCTGTCTTTATTTTGTCTTTGAGATCAACGATGATACGCTGTGCGGTCTTTCCGCCGATCCCCTTCACCGCCTTCAGTGCAGAGTCCTGTCCGCTGGAGATAGCTCCTTCAAGCTGATCAGCCGTGAGCGATGACAAAATGAGACGTCCCGTGTTGGGACCCACGCCGCTCACTCCTATCAGAAGGCGGAAGAGTGAACGGCTGCGTTTGGTGAGGAATCCATAAAGAAGATGGGCATCCTCGCGTATGGCCTCATGAACGTAGAATCTCACTCTCCCCTGCCCCGCTTTTCCATTAAGTTCGGCATAATCCATAAGTGTGATATTCACCTCGTAGCCTATGCCTCCGGCTTCAACTACTGCGGTGGTGGGGGTCAGTTCGGTAAGTTCGCCCTGTATATATTCAATCATTTTCTTTCGTTTCAGTCTTTTATTATGCAAATCTAACGATTTCCGCAATTATATCCAATTCTGATGATAAAAAAACGCTCTCTCACGGCCATGATGATTGGAATGATTTCGTAACTTTGCATCATGATTCAATCTTTCAATTCATCTTTACTTGAAAATGCCGTAAACGAGCTCTCAAAACTTCCGGGCATTGGAAGAAAGACAGCCCTGAGGCTTGCTCTCCATCTCCTGCGCCGTGACGAAAACGAGGCTGTGGCCCTCGGTGAATCACTGATCCAGATGCGGAAAAATATCTGCTATTGTTCAAGATGCCATAACATCAGCGAGGAGGAGGTATGCCCTATCTGCAGCGACACAAGACGTGATGCATCCACGGTATGCGTGGTGGAAAACGTAAAAGACGTGATCACAATCGAATCCACTCATCAGCATTCAGGGCTCTATCATGTGCTGGGCGGAGTAATCTCCCCTCTCGACGGAATCAGCCCTGCCGATATTGAGATCGACAGCCTCGTGCGACGTGTGGCAGAGGAGAATCTCAAAGAGGTGATCCTCGCACTCAGTCCTACCATGGAGGGAGACACCACCAATTTCTATATCTATAGAAAACTGTCTGAACTGCCCGTGAGGGTGACGATGCTCGCTCGCGGACTGAGCATTGGCAACGAACTGGAATACACCGACGAACTCACCTTGGGAAAATCCATACAGAACCGTGTGCTCTTCGCCGACTCATTCCCTAAGAAATAAACCTATGATCAAGAGCGAACGTCTTATTCTAAGAGCGGTGGAACCCACAGATGCGGGATTCATGTTTGAAATTGACAATGACAGCAGCGCCTGGGAATATTCCGACACAATAGCCCCGCTATCAAGAAAAATACTGCGTGACTATTCCCTGGAATACGATGCCAATCCTTTCTCTGCCGGACAGCTGCGACTGATTGTATCTCTTAAAGACGGAATGCCGGTCGGAATTATCGACCTTTACGAAATCTCTGCAGTGCATCGCCACTGTTATGTCGGAATCTATGTCTCTCCGTCAGAACGAGGCAAAGGGTATGCGGAGGAAGCTTTGTCAGCCACCTGCCGTTATTGCTTCTCAACTCTCATGATGGAGAAGATAGCCGCAAGGATCAAAGCAGGCAACAAACCCTCTGAAGCAACTTTCACAAGAGCTGGATTCTGCCATGAAGCCACATTGAAAAGATGGCTCCAGGGAGAAGACGGACGTTCTGACATGCTTCTGTTCACTATTGCCAGATAAAATTCCATATCTGCTGGAATCAACAAACAGAGTCTGTGACTCCGCTCAACATTATTTATCCGTTTTTTGGAATGTGCGCTAAGTCTCAGCCGCTAAGCCTAATTATAGGAAGGATCCTGCGGCACCATGAGCCAGCTGCGATAATTCTCTCCGAGCCGCTTCACCTCACGGCGCCAGTAGGAATTACCCTCCCCTGACAACAGTTCCGACGATTCAGGATGCAGGTCAATGGCCCATGAATGTCTTTTCCGCTCAGACTCAAGCTGATCTTTGCTCCATCCGCTGTAGCCGAGAAAAAACCGGAGCTTACCGTCAATTTTCTCGCCAGAATCGATATAATCCACTATATCTTCAATATCCCCTCCAACATAGATGCCCGGAATAACTTCGGATGCTCCCCTGAAACAGGAGCCGAGGGTGTGGAGCATGAAAAGGCGCTGTTGATCAACAGGGCCACCACAAAATACGGGCACATCACCTCCTGCCTCCCATTCCGGCATTAGATTCTTCAAAGTGAGCTGTGTGGGTTTGTTCATCACAAGGCCAAGATGGCCACGGCCTCTGTCTATATCCAGAATCATCACCACCGAACGGCTGAAAATAGTCTCCTCCATCATGGGCTCCGACACCAGAAGGCTTCCGCGTTCTGGCGTAATTACAGGATTATAATCATATAGAAGATTCCGGATATTCATTTCTTTGCGCTTTTAGGGAAACGATTGCAAGCACAGCTTGGCCGCATGGTTTGGCAGGTGTAACTTTCTCTATCTATATAACAACTCATCTTATTATTTTATTACTTTTTAAAGTGGCAAAGCCTCAAACTTTCATGTTTTTTAGAGGTTATAATCATAAAAATATAATAGTTTCTCCACTGCATGTCATAGAGAATCTTATGCGGCGCCTGGCGATTCAAGTCGGAAAAATTTCTTAATTTTGCAAAGGCAAATACCATACTGCGCCGCGGATTCCTGTTCAGGCGCGAGAATAACTTAAAAACCCAAAACAGACATAATGAAAGTTTTGAAATTCGGAGGCACATCTGTGGGCACCGTGGAAAGCCTGCTCAATGTGAAAAGCATCGTGGAAAGCATTGACGCTCCGGTGATTGTCGTGGTTTCGGCACTCGGAGGTCTGACCGACAGGCTTATTGCTACAGCCCATATGGCTGCCTCCGGCAATGATGACTATAAACTTGAGATGGAAGCCATCTCATCGCGTCATTTCCATATAATCTCCAATGTTGTTACGGAAGAGAAAAGAGCGGATGTCATATCAAAGGTCAGTATGCTTCTCGCTGAACTCAAAAGAAACTATGACGGTGTGTTTTTGCTCCGCCATCTCGCGCCACGCACTCTCGACTGCATTGTAAGTTTCGGAGAGCGTCTTTCCTCGCGGATTGTAGCGGCCATGATCGAGAACTCATCCCTTCATGACTCTCTGAAATTCATAAAGACCGAAAAATGGTTTGAGAAAAACATAGCAGACCAGAAACTCACATCCTCCCTGATAACCGAAGAGTTTGCTTCACTTTCCACCCGTGCGATTGTGCCCGGATTCATATCAACTGACCGGGACAATGGAGAAATCACCAATCTCGGCCGCGGCGGCAGCGACTTCACGGCGGCACTTATTGCCGCAGCCACCAATGCGGAAATCTTGGAAATATGGACTGATGTCGACGGATTCATGACTGCCGATCCCCGCATAATCGAGGATTCTCTTGTGGTGCCTGAAATGTCGTTTGTGGAAAGCATGGAGCTTTGCTCTTTCGGAGCCAAGGTGATTTATCCACCCACGATCTATCCCGTATTCCATCATAACATCCCCATCAGGATTCTGAATACGTTCAATCCCACAGCCCCGGGAACTCTCATCTCTGACATGGCCGGTGACGGGATTTTCACAGTTAAAGGGGTCTCGGCAATACGCGGAGTCACTCTCTTCTCCATAAAAGGGGAAGCCGCAGCCAATGCTCCTCAGATTAACTCCCGCACCTTCAATGCAATGGCAAGAAAGGGAATCACCGTATTCCTTGTGTCGAAACCTGACGGGAGTCTCGGATTCTCTTTTGCAGTGTCTGACAGTGATGCGGTCCGGGCAGCCGCCACACTCGAAACGGAATTCGCACCGGAGTTATATTCCGGCGCTATGTCGCCGATAGAGCGACAGGACAATCTCGCCACAATTGCCGTGGTGGGAGAAAACATGAGGAATAATACCAGGCTCGGACCACGCATAAGAAACTCACTGCTTCGCGAGGGGATAGAGATTCCGGCATGGTCTGAGGGAATTTCCGACACCACTCTTGCCTTTGTCGTACCTCTTGACATGACCGACAAGGCTCTGCGCCTTATTCATGTGCTCATTTTCAGTCCTGACATATCATCAAATCCGATGCCGTCCTGAGTCTGATGGTCCTTTCTGATGTTTGCTGAAGCATGTTCCTGTTTTTTAAGAAACGTGCTCATAATTTTAATAAAATTTATTAACTTTGCGGAATATGGAGATTAAGAATGCTAAATATGAAATAAGCAATGCCAAAGTGGAAGCCTGTCCCGCCACAGATGTGCCGGAATATGCTTTCATCGGACGTTCAAATGTGGGAAAATCCTCACTGATAAACATGCTTACCCGAAGAAACGGACTGGCAAAGACTTCCCAGAAACCGGGGAAAACACTCTTGATCAACCATTTTAAAATCAACGATGGAGCATTCTATATCGTTGACCTTCCGGGATATGGCTACGCCTCCAGAGGGAAAGAGCAGAGAAAGGACTTCCAGCGGATCATTGAGGAATATATTCTCCACCGACCCCAGATGACTCTCCTTTTTGTGCTTGTCGATATCCGTCACGAACCGCAAAAAATCGACCTCGCGTTTCTTGACTGGCTCGGAGAGCATCAGGTGCCTTTCGCCATAATATTTACAAAAGCGGACAAACTCGGAGTCAACGCCGGTGCGGCCAAAGTTGAGGCTTATAAAAAGGAACTTCTTAAACATTGGGAGGAACTACCTCCGATTTTCGTTACTTCTTCAGAAAAATCAACCGGCAGAGACGATGTGCTCGACTATATCGAGAGTATAAACCTTGAGATTGCAGACCGGGAGATCTCTGCTGAAGACCATCCAGACAACAGGAATGAATCTTAAGAAACTAATCTACGGCAACAGCAGAGTATCTGAAATCGTAAGATTCGGAATTGTGGGCGGAATTGCCACAGTGATGCAGTATGGCTTCTACGTCATTCTGGTCAATGTGCTGCATGTGCGCGCCGTGCCTTCGTCGATGATAAGCTATGCACTCAGCTTTATAGGTAATTTCTTCCTTTCAAGCTATTTCACATTTCATTCTCAGCCTAATGCGAAAAAGGGACTCGGATTCACGCTCAGCCATCTTTTCAACATGGGTCTGCAGACTGGACTTGTGGCCATATTCAAAGGCATAGTCGGACCCACACTCGCTCTTCTTCCTGCAATGGTAATATGTATCCCCGTGAACTATTGCCTTGTGAGATTCGCTTTCACCAGCAAGATCTTCAAGAGCGGTTCTGAGAGAAGAAACTCTGAAATAAAAGCCGGAAAAACCTCAATTCAGAAATAACTCCCTAACATACATACGAATGAAAAAAATTGCAATGGCATCTGACCATGCCGCCTATCAGCTCAAAGGAATCATAAAGAAATATCTTTTAGAAAAAGGTTATGAAGTGATCGATTTCGGAACTGACTCCGAAGATTCTTGCGACTATGCTGACTACGCTCATCCGGCAGCTCTCGCAGTTGAACGCGGTGAATGCGATTTCGGTGTTGCCATGTGCGGATCCGGCAACGGCATACAGGTCACTCTTAACAAACATCAGGGAATACGCGCCGCCCTTTGCTGGCTGCCTGAGCTCGGAGCTCTCGCAAAGCAGCACAACGATGCCAACTTCCTCGTTCTCCCAGGACGTTTCATATCCGAGTATCTCGCAATAGAGACTGTCGACGCATATCTGGCGGCTGAATTTGAAGGTGGACGCCATCAGCGCAGAGTAGAGAAAATTCCCGTGAAATAATCCGGATCGATTTCTCCCCCGAAAGATGAAAGAGCTGAAAATAGCACTGCGGAATCTCAGGTTTATGGCCCGCCATGGCGTGATGGCTCAGGAAAGAACCGTAGGAAATGAATTTGAAGTGGATGTGGAGATCTCATATCCTTTCTCAGATTCCATTTTCTCAGACAATCTTGAAAACACTGTCAACTATGCGGAGATGCATGAGATAGTAAGCGAAGAGATGAAAACTCCGCGAAATCTACTGGAGACTGTGGTTGCCGTCATCATGCGAAGAATCATCGCCCGATGGCCTTCTGTAACCTCCGGAACCATAAAAATCAGAAAATCAACGCCTCCCATTGAAGGCACAACCGGCTCTGCGGAGGTGACACTTAATTTCTGAAAAAAATATTGAAAAATATTTGGTGATTTCAGAAAAAGGCTGTAACTTTGCACTCGCAAATCGGGGATTACCGATAGCAAAAAGACTGGCTCGTTAGCTCAACTGAATAGAGCATCTGACTACGGATCAGAAGGTTGCAGGTTTGAATCCTGCACGAGTCACAAAAACCTTAAAGGTTTTTCATAAAATATCATTCTTCCGGCTCGTTAGCTCAACTGAATAGAGCATCTGACTACGGATCAGAAGGTTGCAGGTTTGAATCCTGCACGAGTCACGAAAAAAGGCATCTTTTCAGATGCCTTTTTTATTTTGTCACTTACGCGTTCACACAATCGGAAGTGACGATGATCTGATTACTTAAGCAATTTCTTTGCGAACTCATAATCCGGTTCCTCTGTGATCTCCTTGCAGAGACTTGAACCCAAGATTACGCCATCGCCATCTATCACTACCAGAGCGCGGGTATAAAGGCCACGGAGTGCTCCGTCATGAATCTCAACTCCATATTTCTTTCCGAAATCACTGCGGAAACCGGAAGCCGTGAATACGTTCTTGATATCATTTACGGTGCAGAAACGTGCTGCTGCAAACGGGAGGTCTTCCGACACACAAAGCACTACGGTGTTGTCCAATTCCGAAACCTCCTTGTTGAAACGGCGCACTGAAGCCGCACAGACGTCAGTGTCGAGACTCGGGAATATGTTAAGCACAACCCTGCGCCCCTTATAGTCCTGAAGTTTTAATTCTGTAAGATCCTTGCTTACAAGGGTGAAATCAGGAGCCTTTGTTCCTGTCTCGGGCAATCCGTCGATATGCACAGGATTACCCTGGAATAATACTGTTTCCATAACTTTATATAATTGAAAAGGGTTATATGTTTCAAACGTCTCACCCTCTCATCATGTTCTGAAGGAAATGGATTCTGCCAATCAGAAGGGATGTGAGCTTGTTGAAACGTCGGCTTTCTATGATTTTTTCAATGGCAGAGATCATCTGTGTGCCAAGACCAAGGTCTGCGGCAAAAGAATCTGCACGCTGTTCCTGATCCGGTTGCCAGCCTCGGGTATTATACACTATATGTCCCACTTCATGGGCAAGGGCGGCGAGCATCTCTGTATCGGAAAGTCCTATCTTTCTTACTTCCTTAGGTGAATAATAAATTATACTGCCCACTCTTCCCATCATGTCGCGATAATCATTCTCCTCATCTGGCAACAAGGCGAATGTTATGTCTCCGGTGTAATGAGGTGCAAGTTCCTCAAGACGGTCTTTAAAAATTCTGATGAAGAAATCTACAATATCGATGTTGTCTTTATTGATAAGTCGCATAAGTAAAGTTTTACATACTATAAACGTCAAATCTTATGCCGTGATGACTTCCCGGACCTCGATATTTTGATTAAATAATCTTTTTTAAATATCGTTTATAATCAGGGAATGTCAATCTTTACATACCTCTGGTTTGTTATATTGATGAAACATGATAAGAAACAACTGTATTTAACTATATAATTATGCTAAGCTCCTGGAATTTCTCCCCGATAAATACCACCGATAACCACATGGACGAGATCATGCGTCTTGCCTTGATGAAGAAGGATGCGGAGGAGAATCAGAATGAATGCAAACTTCCCCCCTTCAGGAAAATAACACAGTCTGATATGCCATTGATATGGAAATATCTGAAAGAGGAGAAAGGACGTACCACCGACTTCTCCTACGCCGGTGTGCTAATGTGGGTTGACTATTTCAATTATGAGTTCTCAATCTATGAAGACACTCTCTTTATAAAGGGTGTGGTGGAGAGCGATCTCAGCAAGCCTGCATTCTCCTTACCCGTGGGACGCTTGTCTCTCAGGGAATCAGTGGGTATACTCAAGGATTATTGCAAAGCCAATAGCCTGAGTCTTGAATTTTCGGCTGTTCCCGAGTATGCTCTTGAAGAGATGAAAGGACTCGGTCCGGTTATGGTGGAGGAGCTTTCCGACTGGGGCGACTATCTTTACGACGCTAATATGCTTGCCTCGCTTCAAGGGAAGAAAATGAGTAAAAAAAGGAATCACGTCCATCAGTTTCTTGCCCAGAATCCCGAATGGAAAGCCGAGATGATGACTCCCGCGAATGCTCATGACGCTATGGCGTTTATGGATATATTCGATATGGAGGGTGATTCCACCGAAATGGCACGGGCAGAACGGGAGCTCTCAAGAAAAATGATCACATCTCTTGAGGGTGGCGATCCCTGCCTTAAAGGAATGATATTATATGCCTCCGGGAAGGTCTGCGCATATACCATCGGTGATGTGAAAGGTGACACTCTGTTTATCCACGTTGAGAAGGCCACGAGAAACGTGGCCGGAAGCTATGAGATGATCAATCATCTTTTCGCAAAGGAGATGACAGCTCTTCACCCCGAAATTAAATATATAAACCGTGAAGACGATGCCGGCGACATAGGTCTGCGCATGGCCAAGGAATCGTATCATCCTGTAGAAATACTGAAAAAATATAATATCCTGTTCTGATTCGGTTCCGCCCCGGCTGACATGCAGACAAAAGTCCGCAGCAGCTTTGATCTGATCCGAGCAATCTTTCCCGTCCCCTCTTTGATTACTGACGAATAATGATTAACTTTGTGCATTATTTGAATAAGACAGTAAACCATGAGCGACGTTCTTGTCATCATTCCCACATATAATGAGATAGAGAATATCTCCAGCATCCTCGAGAAGGTGATGGGCTATCCCGACAATTTCGATGTCCTGGTGATAGACGACAACTCGCCCGACGGCACAGCAGGGGCGGTAGAAAAAATGATGGAGGAATTCCCCGGAAGAATATTTCTTGAGAAAAGAACCGGGAAACTCGGTCTCGGCACAGCGTATATACATGGCTTCAAATGGGCGCTTGCCAGAGATTACGGCTATGTGATAGAGATGGATGCCGACTTCTCTCATAATCCTGATGATCTCACACGCCTTTACCACAACTGCAAGGATAATGCCGCCGACGTCACTATCGGTTCGCGCTATATCTCGGGAGTAAATGTGGTGAACTGGCCCATGGGACGTGTTCTGATGTCTTATTTCGCTTCGGCTTACGTAAGAATGATAACTCGCATGAAACTGCGTGATGCCACTGCAGGTTTCGTTTGCTATCGCAGGAGAGTTCTTGAGGCGATCAATCTTGACAAAATTGAATTCAAGGGATATGCCTTCCAGATAGAGATGAAATTCAAGGCTCACACCAAAGGTTTCAGGATCGTGGAGATTCCTATTATCTTTATCAACCGCAGACTCGGAACCTCAAAAATGAACAGTTCCATTTTTGGAGAAGCTGTGTTCGGAGTAATGAAGCTTAAATTCGACAGCATATTCCGCAGGCAATCATAAAAGAGTGACAATTAAACGAGAGACAATTATTTCTGAAATTATCAGCTCGACAAAGAATTAACGGCCTTCGTTCCCATATGGAAAAGAAGGCCGCTTTTCTTTTTTATACGATGCCGGACCATATTCTCATCAATGTCCGGAACCGATTTTATTTGAAGACTTAATCTCCACGATAGTATTGCTGAAGATAACATCTTGCAATGAAATCCCAGTTGTCAGTCATAAGCGATGTATTATCTGATCCGGGGAACCTTGCATCGGGAAGCCAGCCGTTGCCGCAGATATATTTGAGAAGATCTCCCGGACAGCAGCCTCTCTCAGTCAGAAGCATTATTGCATGCGACTTGGCATAATCCTTATCATACAAGGGATTTTCAGGATCTGCCACACATCTTGCAATATCGCGGGCCATGAGCATCCCTTTCTCCCTGTTGACCATAAGTATATAGTCATGTGCTCCCTTCACCCGGGCAAGATGTTCCTCATTCTCGGCCCATCCAAGCGCATTGATAAAGAACCTGTTCATTTCCTCATATGAACCGAAATATTTCACTGTCTTACCTCCGGTTGCTTTTACAAAGGCAGTGTAATACTTGTGTTCCTCTTTATTTCCGCTCACCTTGGGAACCTTCAGTTTCCCATTGATGATAAGATGCAGCCATTCACCAAGGTAGAGGGCAAGAGGTCCGGTAGGATCCTCTCCCATGCTCTGTTCCATCTTCTCCTGAAGGGCTATAATTCCATCCTCCTTGGAGAGATCAACCGTTGAGGCTATTTCAGAAAGCGTAAGAGCATAAGCCGGGGTCATCAGGTAACAATGCATGAAAAGCCAGTTCCCGAGCCTATAGATTGTCTCGGAATCCTCTGCGGCATGCATCTCAAGCTCGTGTGCCATTCTGTAGTCTTCCGGTATGGGCGCTTCATCATACACCGATTCAAGAATCTCCCACCACACATCAGCTCCGTCTGTGACTTCCTTTCTGAATGGATCACACACTCTTGATTCTTCATAGTTCATTGAAAGTCCGTACCACACCATGAAGCGTACATCTATACGGTTCAACTCATAATCCATATAGTCATCCTCTCCATTGTCATAGAACGGCACCTTTCTACCATAAAGCCTGTGGCATTCATCAATAAACGCATGCCACACACCTGAATCGCATATCACATCCTGATAATATCCTATGACTGCCAGAGCCGCTCGCTCCACCACCTTTTCAGGATATGAAGGGAACAGCCGTTTCTCCTGAGATACTGCCACAAGACGGTTGGCAAGGTCAAGATAGAACCGGTCGGTCTTTGTCTCCTTTGGAGCCATTGGCTGCCTCAGGATGAATTGCTGCATGGATATCATTGTCAGATTCTCTTAAGTTTCTCCACGAGAGCCTCCGGAGTCAGTTTCTCCTGCGTTCCGTTTGCCATATCCTTGAGATTGACGGTGCCCTCTTCAAGCTCGCTCTCTCCTATTATCGCAACAAACGGTATTGCCTCTGAATCAGCATAACCCATCTGCTTCTTCATCTTGGCGTTGTCGGGATAAAGCTCGGCAGATATCCCCTCTTCTCTCAGACTCCTTATGATGCGGGCAGATGCCAATGCTTCCTTCTCTCCGAAATTCACCAAAAGCACCTTGACACTCTGGCTTACCTCCGAAGGATAAAGATTGAGCTGATTCAAAACGTCATAAATACGGTCTGCTCCGAAAGAGATACCTACACCTGAAAGACCGGGCATTCCAAACACACCTGTCAGATTATCATAACGGCCACCTCCAGTGATGCTGCCGATCTGGACATCAAGAGCCTTCACCTCTATGATCGTGCCTGTATAATAATTCAGGCCCCTTGCAAGAGATACGTCAAGATCAGCAACACAGTTATGTCCGAGTGCATCAAAACCATCGATCACCTCTTTAAGTTCTTCTACTCCCTTCATGCCTATTTCAGAGGAAGCAAGCATTTCGCCGAGTATTGACAGTTTCTCAGAATTAGAGCCCTGCATCTGCAATAGCGGCTGAAGCTTTTCAATAGCTTCTTCTGACAGGCCTTTCTCTCGGAGTTCCGCATTTACGTTGTCAATGCCAATCTTATCAATCTTATCGATTGCCACTGTAATATCCACGATCTTATCGGCCTCACCGATCATCTCGGCGATTCCGCTTAGTATCTTTCTATTGTTGATCTTGATAGCAACTCTGATTTTCAAACGAGAGAAAACCATGTCTATCATAGAAAGCAACTCGATCTCACTCCAAAGAGAATCACTGCCTACAACATCGGCATCACACTGATAGAACTCTCTGTATCTTCCTTTCTGGGGTCTGTCAGCCCTCCATACGGGTTGAATCTGAAAACGCTTGAAAGGCATCTGAAGCTGTCCTCTGTATTGAACAACGAAACGTGCGAAAGGAACTGTAAGGTCATATCTTAGTCCTTTCTCACACATTTCATTAGTAAGACGCACGAGATTTCTCTCTTCAAGGTCTTCAGACTTCACATCTTTCATAAAGTCACCTGAATTCAATATCTTGAAAAGAAGCTTATCACCTTCCTCGCCATACTTTCCCATCAGAGTGGAAAGGTTCTCCATAGCAGGAGTTTCAATCTGTTTGAAACCATAAAGTCTGAAAACAGATTTAATAGTATCGAAAATATAGTTCCTGCGGGCCATCTCATTCGGTGAGAAGTCACGTGTTCCTTTGGGTATAGAGGGTTTCTGAGCCATTTGAATAGTCGATAAAATAATTGAATATTTGATTATGCGAATTTACAAAACTTTTTCCAATCCCGAAGCATCATCTCCCCACTTTTAGCAACCCCAAACTATCAAACCCACAAAGAGAATTCAAAATGCAAAAATGCAAATCCAAATCCAGAAGCCCGACAGCTCCCAAGCCCCCTGCCCTCCTCTAAAGTTTCAGAGCACTCAGAGTTCTCAGAGTTCTCAGAGCTCTCTGAAGACCTTTAAGACCGTGAATGAAAAAAAGACCGGACTGACTTCTCTGTCAATCCGGTCTTCGGTAAGGTGGCGATTACCTACTCTCCCGCTTTCGCAGTACCATCGGCGTGATAAGGTTTAACTTCTCTGTTCGGAATGGGAAGAGGTGGAGCCCTTATGCTGTCATCACCTGAGTCTCTTTTTCAACCTGCTTCTCTCTGCAGATCGTGTTGGCTTTGGAAAAGCGCATGACGGAAGCGAAAGAAGACTTCATAGCCACCCTCGTCCACAACGTAAGGCCGGCTTTCTTTTCTTTTTACCGGAATGTTCGTGAAGATAATAATTCTTATCTTAACATTTTGTCATGTTTACATCTGTGGTCTTTATTCGTTTATTTTGTCTAAAGTATTT
>JAAGKN010000120.1_pt1 | contig 77562 bp, 60 predicted proteins | sample 6206371 | NCBI WGS metagenome assembly JAAGKN01 (sample SAMN11533720, study PRJNA540317) | gut metagenome | isolation source: fecal pellets from male and female animal of same cohort | host: Peromyscus leucopus | place: USA:CA | collected 2017 | reverse complement strand
ACTTTTGAGTGAGCGCTTACATTCAATGTCGTTGTTGCTCAGTGAGTTGAAGATGCTTGCGGTAACAGGAGCACCGTCGCAGATGAAGAGCGGGGTGTTGCTGGCGTCAAGTGAGTTGTAGCCGCGGATACGGATGCTCGCGGGGGTTGATGACGGCTCACCTGTGTTTGAATAAATAGCAAGACCGGCCACCTGACCCTGAAGAGCATCAACGAAGTTCGATGCGGGGCTGTCGCCTATCACCTTGTCGCTTACCGTCTGTACGGAACCCACCACGGAGCCGAGCTTCTTGCCCGAACCGTAACCGGTGACTATCACACCGTCGAGTTCCTTACCTGATACTTCCATCTTAATGGTCATGTTGGGTGATACAGGGACCGTCACGGTCTTCATGCCAACATAAGTTACTTTCAGTTGCTTCACTGATGCGGGGATGCGCAGTGTGAACTTGCCGTTGATGTCTGTGGCTACACCTGTGCCACCTCCGACGGGCAAAACTGTTGCACCGATAAGCGGCTCGTCATCGGATGCGCTCAGCACCGTACCCTTGATGGTCTGAGTCTGCGCTGAGGCGCCCAGTACCACTGATACGATAACTGCAAGTAGTAAAAACAGCTTTTTCATACTTAATTAAAAATTAGACATATAGTTAAATGATTGGATTCTGTGTTCCGGAACGGAGCCCCGACCGCTGTCGTCCGGCTCCTCGGCCTTGAAATGCACTTACTTTCTGTAGTTAGTCAATACCTTAAATAAAAATCACACTCTCTTGGTAAGAGAGCGTGATTTCATCCGCCGCGATAGCCGGAACCATCGAAAGCCGTCAGAGCAAAGAACCTGAAAGGTTCATTCATGTTTAAGTCGTGGGCCGAGCCTGTCAAGGCGAGTCCCCACGGTAACGGACGCATACGCATAAATTATCTGAAAGATAACTTTCAATCTCAGCACTATCATAGCCCTTTAGGGCGATTTTTAAGTAACCCGCCACAAAGCGTCAGCGGCGTGGCGGGCAAAGATACGGTAGATATACAGAGTCCTTCAGGACGGCTTATTCCACCAGATAGGCATAATCCGTCCTACGGACTCTCATCGCAGCGGCAGCAGTGGCCCCGCACGCCGCTGCGCTTTGTGCGGGGTTAGTTCAAAGCCGTCCGTACCGGACTTGAATACAATCACTGGATATTTGCATAATACATGCATATTGTTCGAATAGATTAAGGATTCATTGTTTTAACCATCTTTTAATGAAAAATTGTTATAAAAAAGAGCTTTAAAAATATGTTTTTCAAACTATTCGCATAAAACAGTGTGTTTCAACTGATTAAATGTTAATGAATAGATATTTTTTAGAAAATTAAATTGTTAACAGGTGAAAATAATAGTATATAAGTGTTGGCAGATAGAGGATTATTACTACCTTTGCAAAATCTACATATCTCTTACCAAGAGAGTGTGATTTTTATTTAAGGTATTGACTAACTACAGAAAGTAAGTGCATTTCAAGGCCGAGGAGCCGGACGACAGCGGTCGGGGCTCCGTCCCGGAACACAGAATCCAATCATTTAACTATATGTCTAATTTTTAATTAAGTATGAAAAAGCTGTTTTTACTACTTGCAGTTATCGTATCAGTGGTACTGGGCGCCTCAGCGCAGACTCAGACCATCAAGGGTACGGTGCTGAGCGCATCCGATGACGAGCCGCTTATCGGTGCAACAGTTTTGCCCATTGGAGGTGGCACAGGTGTAGCCACAGACATCAATGGCCAGTTCACACTGCGCATTCCCGCATCAGTGAAGCAACTGAAAGTAACTTATGTTGGCATGAAGACCGTGACGGTCCCTGTATCACCCAACATGATCATTAAGATGGAAGTGACCGGTAAGGAACTCGACGGTGTCGTTGTCACCGGTTACGGTTCGGGCAAGAAGCTCGGTTCTGTAGTGGGTTCGGTGGCTGTCGTTGGAGAAAAGGTGTTTGAGAACACTCCCTCAACAACATTCGTTGACGCACTTCAGGGTCAGGTGGCAGGCTTGAATATCTATTCAAACTCAGGTGACCCGTCATCTGTTGACAACGAGGTGCTTATCCGTGGTGTCAACTCACTGAACGCCAGCACAACCCCGCTGTACATTCTTGATGGTGCTCCCGTATCGCAGTCTGTGTTCACAACTCTGAATCCTTCTGATATTGAGAATATCACTGTGCTGAAAGACGCTGCATCTGTAGCTATCTACGGTTCACGTGCCGCCAACGGCGTAATTGTGATCACCTCTAAGAAAGGTAAGTTTGGCGAAAATGCCAAGGTTTCACTCCGAGCCAATATCGGTTGGGGTACAAAGATGCCCGACAACGTTGAGATGATGTCGTCACAGCAGCTGATCGATTTCAGAGATATGATAGGTCAGCCCGTTTCGCAGGAAATACGTGACCTCGTGGCCAACTATGGCATTAACACTGACTGGAGCAAGGAGATGTTCCATACCGCTCTCACATACTCACTTGAAGCTGCCGTGACCGGCGGTTCTGATCGTCTGAGCTACTATCTGTCGCTCAACCATTATGACCAGGACGGTATCATCAATCAGTCAGGTATGCATCGCGAATCACTCCGTTTCAGCCTTGACTCGAAGATCAACAGTTGGTTCCGCGTAGGTTTCCAGGGCAACTTAGGTTATACCAAGTATCAGACCAACTCTTACTCAAATAATATCTACGATAATAATATTCCTGACGGACCGAGTATCTTCACTCCCTCTCTGTTCCGTTATTTCGCTGCTCCCTGGGATTCACCCTACTATTACTCTATCAATGACAACGGTCAGATTATATACGGCGACAAGGCCCAGTATCTGCATTATACCGGAGCTGTAACTCCGCAGTATCTGACTGACCAGTCATCTATCAACAGAAACCGCGTGACATTGAATGCCGGCATGTTTGAAGTGCTTACTCCTATGAAGGGCCTCACACTGCGCGCTCAGCAGTCAGTTGACGCTTATGACGCCCGCATATCAGCCAGCAACTATCCCCGTCTTGTCCAGGTGTCACCCATGGGCGACCAGTTCCCCTCTACCACTCTTGAACCCGGTGAATACACTACCGGCAGTGCTCAGGAAAGCTTCTCACGCTACTACGCCTTTACATATACCAACACGGCTGAGTATCGTTTCTCTATCGCTGACAAGCATAATTTCTCGATTCTTCTCGGTCAGGAATCAATCATCTCGAAGAGCGACGGTTTCGGTGCTCTTACCACCGGCCATACCGATGCCCGCAAGATGCTTCTGACTCAGGGTGAGAAGGTGACTCTCGGAAATATCTCCGATTCATCGTCATCTTACACCATGAACTCATATTTCGGCAACCTCAACTATGATTTTGACGACCGTTATTTCTTCGATGCTTCTATCCGTCGCGACGGCAGCTCACGCTTCGCTCCCGGACATCGTTGGGGTACTTTCTTCGCTGTAGGTGCCAAGTGGAACCTCAAGAACGAATCATTCCTCAAGGAAGTCACCTGGCTTGACGATCTGTCACTCCGTGGCAACTACGGTACTGTAGGTAATGCCGGAATCGGCAACTTCCTGTACATAGGCTCACTCGGCTCAACCGGCAACTACGGAAACCCGCAGCTTGGTTCAATCTCAGGCTCCGGCGTGGCTTCTCCCGGCAACCCGAACCTCACATGGGAAACCACAAAGTCGTTTGACATTGCTGTGAACTTCAAGGTGTTCAATATCCTTACCGCTGACATTGACTTCTATAAAAAGAAAACAGAGGATATGCTTATGGCTATTCCATGGAGCTTCACCACTGGTTTCAGCCGTGACTGGGGTAACGTAGGCGCCATGACCAACACCGGTGTTGAAGTGGACCTCAAGGCCGACATCGTGAACAAGCGCGACTGGTACTTCGGTGTACGTGCCAACTTCAGCTACAACAAGAATGAAATCGTTGAACTCTTCGACGGTCTTTCAGGCTACACCATGCCTAAAACAGGTACACGCTATGAAGTAGGTAAGAACGCCAATGAATACTTCTATGTACGTTACGCCGGTGTTGACCCCCGCGACGGTATGCAGATGTGGTACACTAAGGACGGCAACCTCACAAAGCGTTACAACGAAGAGGAAGATGCTGTGTTCACCGGCAAGAGCTTCATTGCTCCCTGGAACGGTGGCTTCGGTTTCGACGCCCGCTGGAAAGGCCTCAGCCTCCGCGCCGATTTCAACTGGAGCGCTGAAAAGTATCTGATGAACAACGACCTCCGCTATATTGAAAGCTATGACCTCGCGCTTCAGGGCGTCAACCAGACAACTGACATGCTCAATATGTGGACCAAGCCCGGACAGGTAACCAATATACCTAAGGCCGGCCAGACTCCCGAATTTGACGACCGTTGGATTGAAGATGCCTCATTCATGCGTCTGAAAAACCTCACACTCGCATACTCTTTCCCCCGCTCGATACTCAACAAGCTGTATCTTCAGGGTCTGAGCCTGCACTTTACCGGCCGTAACCTCTGGACCGTTACCAAATATAAAGGATATGATCCCGAACCTGCCATCAACCGTGTGCTGTTCTTCTATCCGAATACACGCCAATTTGAATTCGGCTTTGATGTTACATTCTAATTGACCATTACAGAATATATTGATATGAAAAAAATACTATTGGCTCTGATAGTCGCCTGCGGTACTCTTACCTCTTGCGATATGAACAACGAGCCGGAAGGAACCATTACACTTGGCGAGGGCATCCAGTCAATGTCCGACGTCCACTCGGCTCGTACCGGGCTGTATTCCTATCTGCGTGGACGTTCAGGCGGAACTTATACAACACTTTCCGATCTTCAGACTGACCTGTTCATCGGCACTATGCAGAACGGTAACAGCTATCTGCCATTCACCACTGGTAATATACTGTCAAATGATGGCGACATCCAGGGTATCTGGGCCGGCCTGCTGAACGGTATCATGCAGTGCAACTACTATATTGAAAATGTAGGAGCCTACGGCGAACGCGCCGAACTCAACGCGGACAACCGCAAGGCATTCAACCGCTACATGGCTGAGGCTTACTTCTGCCGTGGATATTTCAACTATCTGATGATGTACTATTTCTGCGGCAACTATGATGCTGCCACAGCCGGCAATGAAGGCACCGGTATTCCTTTGTGCCTGAAGTATCAGCCGTCATCTGACCGTGGTACATATCCTGGCCGTAGCACTCTCGCTGCTACCTATACTCAGATTGAGGCTGACCTGGCTAAAGCTTGCGAAGGTCTGGAGGAATTTGAGGCTACAGACATGCAGGCACTGGTTCCCGGTGGCGGCGGTTACCTCAATTCATACGCAGTCAAGGCTCTTCAGGCACGTGTGGCTCTTATGAAAGGTGACTATGCCCGTGCGCAGGCTCTGTCAACCGACATTATCCAGAGCGGATATTTCCCTCTGACACAGATCAGCGATTATGCCGATATGTGGCTCAATGACTCGGGCGACGAACTCATATTCCAGCCTTATGGCGATGCTGAACAGAGAGGTGAAGTGCCCGCACTCGGCTCTATATTCAATCAGGTATCTCCTCTGCAGGTCAAGTGGGCTCCCTCTGCAGCTCTCGTCCAGATCTATGCTGCCGGCGATGTACGCCGCACCGCATTCATCAAGAATTATACTGTAAATTACAACGGTGCGCAGCTCCGTACTCCGGCATTCAACAAGTACCCCGGCAACCCGCTGTTTGATTCAGGCAACGTATCGGCATTGAAAAATCTGCCGAAACCTTTCCGCACCTCCGAGCAGTACCTCATTCTTGCTGAGGCTGCCAACGCTCTTGGACAGGATGATGTAGCCAACGAAGCTCTGAATACTCTTCGTGCCGCTCGTATAGAGAACTATGAGGAGCAGTCTTATTCAGGAAATGTGCTGCGCGACCAGATCCGTCAGGAACGTGTCAAGGAACTTGCAGGTGAAGGATTCCGCCTTGGTGACCTGCGCCGCTGGAATCTCGGATTTACACGCGATGGTGGATATAACACCACTACATATCCTGACATGGGCTCATTCATAATCACTGCATCTCTGCAGTGTGTGTACACCCCTGGCGATTACAAATATGTATGGCCTATCCCTTCAGCCGAAATGGAGACTAATCCTCAGCTGAAAGGTCAGCAGAACCCCGGTTATTAATCATTTTAACAGCCATCAACAATGAAATTTAACAAATATATAGCCATTGCGCTCATGGGTTTCGCCATGACCGCATGCTCGGATGATGACCCCGAATTCAATTCCGCATCAGGTGTTACTGTTGAAATGGGGAAAGCAGAGGCTACAGCACGTGAAAACGGAAGCATATTCACTCTGCCCATCAACGTGACCGGCACCCCCAACGGACAGGTTGTGGTTTATCTTGAATCAACTCCTGTTGGAGAGAATCCTGCTGTAGTTGACGAAAACTATATAGTGACATCTTATCGTATCATCATCCCTGAAGGTACCACTACCGGGTATGTTGAGATTGAGCCTATGGACAATGACGAGGAAAATGATACCCGTACATTCTCTCTTACCATTACCTCAGCTGAGGGCGCTTCTGTAGGAGCTCAGGCCAGCACAGTAGTGTCGCTTCTGGATAATGACCAGGATCCGTATGAAAAGATGACCGGCAGCTGGGTTCTCACAGCTACCGCAAGCAATGGCTCGGCAGTAAGATATAATATCAATATGGTTACTCCCGACCCCGAAGAGGATGCTGAATACTATGGTCATGAATTGTACGGCAATGGCATGAACGACCGTGAGGAAATGTATCTCGCTTTCCGTGACTTTGAATTTGATGAACTTACCGGTACCGGAACCATGAAGATTGCCGCCGGCGATCCCGCCTCAAATTACATATGGAATTTTGGCGATCCTATCGGTCAGGGTATCCTGATTACTGCAGCTGTCACACCTCAGGGCATGAGTCTGTCATCGACCTATGAAGTGACATTTACCGGCGACTACGATGAAATCGTATTCCCTGATGGATACGGTGTGGCATTCGCCATATACAGTTATCCGGCTCAGGAATATACCGGATATATCAATGGCCGCTGGACTGACATAAAGCTCACCCGTCAGAAATGAACAGTAAGGTAAATATCCTATGATAACTACAGGATGGCGCGTATCTTATAGTACGCGCCATCTTTTAATACCCATATAAATATGAAACATCTGATACCTTTATTAATTGCCGCTGTCGCTGCGCCCGGGGTTTGCGCGCAGTATAAGATATCGCCTGCCGGAATGATGATGATTGACGATTATCATGAAGCGGTGGCTAAGTCCGTAAACGGCAATCGTGAAAGCTCTGTATTTACTAAAAGCATAATTCCTGATCCGGAGGTAGCCGTTATCGTAAGGTTTACAGCCGACGGATATGCCCCCTCTCTTGAAGAGAACGGCTTCAGTGTTCTGACCGATCTTGATGATATGGCTATCGTGCGGCTTCATCTGTCGGAGGTAGAGCGTCTGGCCGGCTTTGATTTTGTGCAGAGCGTAAGCTTCGGTGAGCAGATGAGAGCCATGCTTGACTTTGCCCGTCCGTCAGGAAGCGTTTCCTCTGTTCAGAATGGATTCAGCTATGATGGATCCACCCTCTCATTTGATGGACGTGGTGTGGTTGTCGGCATGATGGACCAGGGACTCGAGGCAAATCATATCAATTTCATCGGCGAGGATGGAAAGTCGCGCATACAGCGCCTCTGGCACATGAATTCCACGAATGGAAGCTATGTGATGTACACCCCTGATGATATATCCGGATTCAGCACTGACATGAGCTCGGAAAGCCATGCTACACATGTCGGTGGTATTCTTGGCGGTAGCTATCGAGGCCCGGCTACATATTTTCAGCTCTCCGGTCCGGGCAGTGGAAGCGGAATGATGTATAACAACTCCGGTTCGCTTCCATATTATGGTGTGGCTACCGGTGCTGACCTCGCTTTCAGTGTCGGCACTTTTCAAGACGCTAATGTGGCTGTAGGCGTATCGAATATTCTTGATTATGCCAAGCAGGTGGGGAAACCGGCGGTAGTCAATCTCTCACTCGGATCAACAACCGGCCCGCATGACGGAACGGACAATCTTACCGCTACTCTCAGCCGTCTCGGCAAGCAGGGTATAATATGCATCTCATCAGGCAATGAGGGTGATTCCAATATGTCAATAGAGCGAAAGTTCACATCACTGACCAAGGAGGTCAAGACAGGTCTTGCTGACAATAAAGGAAATGGTATAGTAGATATATGGGGTAAGGACAACCAGCCTATGACCGTGACATGGTCAATCTATAACACGTCCGACAGGTCAAATACCGAAATCATTTCCATCACATCTGCCGGACAGACTAAGAACAGCTCCTCAGTCAGTGCCTTCACCACGTATTTCAATGGTTCAATCAAAGCTCAGTCGTTGGTAGATCCAAACAACAACCGTTTCCGTGTGTATTGCGATCTCAGTGGAGTCAGTGTCAAGACTACAAGTGGAAATACCCGCTACATAGTGCTCACTGTCACCGGAGCAAAAGATCAGGCAGCTTATATTTATGGCAACAAGATAACATTTGCACGCAACAACATTACCGGTTCGACCAACGGTACTCCGGCCGGTTCGATCAACAACCTCGCATGTGGTGACAATCTGATATCCGTGGGCTCGTATAATTCACGTATTACATGGCCTGTATTGGGCTCAAACAATACCGGGGCTGCTTACCAGTATAGCAGTCAGTTTGCTGTCAATGATATCAGCCCGTTCTCTTCCTACGGCTCTACATTCCAGGGTGTGAAACTTCCGCTTGTTGCCGGACCTGGTGCGGCTATAGTGTCAAGCTACAGCAGCTATTATATCAATGCCGGAAAAGAACCGGCATCAGATATGACTGCGAAAGTGTCGCAATCAAACCGCACTTATTATTGGGGACGGATGCAAGGGACATCGATGTCATGCCCGTTTGTGGCCGGTACGGTAGCTCTATGGCTGCAGGCTGATCCTACGTTGACTTACGCCGATGTGATGGAGGCTATAAATCAATCATCGGTAAAGGATGCTTATGTAGAGGATAGTCCGTCACGTTGGGGAGCAGGCAAGATTGACGCTCTCGAGGGTATAAAGTATGTGCTGGCCAACCGCGCCGCCATCGGCTCGGTGTTTGCCGACAACGACGAACGCCTTGTGGTCAATGTGGCCGAAGGCTCGGTGACAGCATTCGTGGCCGGAGCCTCGCAGCTCACAGCACGCCTCTATTCACTCGGTGGCTCCACTGTGGCCATCGCCGCAGGAGCGGACAGCGCTGAGATCAGCACCGCCTCAATCGGATCAGGTGTCTACATCCTGAGCGTCGACTCCGATGAAGGACGCTTCACACGTAAAATCATAGTAAAGTAAGGCGTTACTGAAAAATATACTTACTAATGGTCGCATATAAGAAATTATATGCACTCCGATGGACCGGTGCGCGAGCATAGGTCCATCGTTGTTTTCCGGCGGTGACGGTGCTGATTTTTTGGAGCGGGGTATTGCGAATATTTCTTATCTTTGCATTTGCTATTTTCAAAACGATTCTAAAAACTACATTTCATATGGCTAACTGGTTTGAATGTAAAGTACGTTACGACAAGATGATGGAGAATGGTCTTGTCAAGAAAGTGAACGAACCCTATATGGTGGATGCCCTTTCGTTTACGGAGGCTGAAGCCCGCATCATTGAGGAGCAGACACCTTTTATATCAGGCGATTTTTCGGTAAGTGCTGTAAAGCGCACCAAGATTTCCGAGATTTTCCGCGACGACACAGCCGACAAGTGGTATCTTGTCAAGGTGGCTTTCATCACCATCGACGAGAAGACTGCCGCCGAGAAGCGCTCGGTGAGCCAGATTCTTACAGCCGGAAGCGACTTCAAGAATGCCTATGACAACTTCATGAACGGGATGAAGGGTACAATGGCCGATTTTGATATCGTGTCAATCACCGAAACCCCCATCATGGATGTCTACAATGCCAAGCTTGCCAAGGAGGCCGGCGAATGAACCGTATTGCCGACAGGATTGAGGCTATCCGCGCCACTCTGACCGAGGGCGTGGAGCTTAATGCTGTGTCGAAGTTTCACCCCGTAGAGGCTCTGCGCGAGGCTTACGATGCGGGGCAGCGTGTGTTTGGTGAGAGCCGCGTTCAGGAGCTGCTTGCCAAGATTCCTCAGATGCCCGGCGATGTGCGCTGGCATTTCATAGGCCATCTGCAGACCAACAAGGTACGGCAGATAGTAGGACGCGTGGCTCTGATAGAGAGCGTCGATTCCGAGCGCCTTCTCCGGCTCATCGATGCGGAGAGCGAGCGCGCCGGAGTGGTGAGCCGTGTGCTGATGCAGGTGCATGTGGCCCGCGAGGAAACCAAGTTCGGCTTTCTGCCCGAGGAGCTCATCAGCTGGATGGCCGAGGGGGGCTACCGCACCCTGCGCGCCACGCATATATGCGGGCTTATGGGCATGGCTTCGAACACTGACGATGAAAGCCGCGTGGCTGCCGACTTCGCCGCTATCCGCGACACGATGGAGGAGATACGCCGCGTCACCGCAGGCGAGCTCACCGGCTTCGACACGCAGAGCATGGGCATGAGCCATGACTACCGTCTGGCCATGCGCTACGGTAGCACAATGGTGCGCATCGGTACCGATATTTTCGGCCATCGTGAGTACTGAAATGCAAAAAATGACGCTCTACGGCGCATAATATCGTAAAAATCATTAATTTTACGGCAAAATAGAAAAATCAACAATATCAATAACAATAAATTCCCAATTCTTTTATCATGAGTAACAAATCAAAACAGTGGGGAGCCATCATCATAATGATAGCCCTCTTTGCGATGATTGCCTTCGTGACCAACCTCTGTTCGCCTATGGCCGTCATTGTTAAAAACCAGTTTGGAGCTTCCAACCTTGAGGCTCAGATAGGCAACTATGGCAACTTCATCGCATATCTTCTCATGGGTATCCCCTCAGGTATGCTCATCAAGAAATTCGGTTATAAGAAGACAGCTCTTCTGGCTCTTATAGTAGGTATCATCGGCATCTTCGTACAGTGGATGAGCGGTTGGGAAAGCATGGAGAATGCCGCTTTCGGCGTTTACCTCGTAGGTGCCTTCATCGGCGGTTTCTGCATGTGCATGCTCAACACCGTTGTTAACCCCATGCTCAACATCCTCGGTGGTGGCGGCAACAAGGGCAACCAGCTTATCCAGATCGGCGGTGTGTTCAACAGCGCTGCTGCCGTGGCCGTCTACATCCTCATGGGTGCTCTTATCGGCGATGCTGCCAAGGCTACCGTTACTGACGCCACTCCCGCTCTGTTTATCGCCGGTGGCATCTTCATCATTGCCTTCATCGTGATTCTGTTCAGCAAAATCGAAGAACCCGCACAGCCCGCAGCTGTCAAGAAGGATGGCCCGAAGGATCCGCACAGCGCATTCTCATTCCGTCACTTCAAGCTCGGTATTCTCGCCATATTCCTTTACATGGGTATTGAGGTAGGTGTTCCGACATATATCCTCCAGTATCTCACAAGCGATCCTACAGCCGCTACTCCCGGTCTTGGCATGGATGCCACTATCGTAGGTCAGATTGTGGCCGTTTACTGGTTCATGATGCTTATAGGCCGTTTCGTTGGCGGCAGCATCGGTGGCAAGGTTTCATCACGTCAGATGATCACCACCGTGGCATGCCTGTCAATAGCTCTCACCGCCTTCGGTATGTTCGCTCCCGCTGACTGGACCGTCAACATCCCCGGCGTTGACTGGGCTAACCTCAGCATGATCTGGGCTGAAGTGCCCGTAGGCATCTTCGCCTTCATCCTCGTGGGTCTCTGCACCTCAGTGATGTGGGGCGGCATCTTCAACATGGCTGTTGAAGGCCTCGGCAAGTACACCTCTATCGCTTCGGGCGCGTTCATGACCATGGTATTCGGTTGCGCAGTCATGGTAGCTCTGCAGGGCTGGGTAGCCGACCTTGCCGGCAACTACCTGACCAGCTACTGGGTAGTGCTCGGATGCGGCGCCTACATCCTGTTCTACGCTCTCGTAGGCTCACGCAATGTCAACACTGACATCAATGTAGAGGAAGCTGAAGAGGCCACAGCCCTCCAGGATGCCCTCTAAAGAAGGGCTGCCGGACTCCGGTTTGACATACACAGGGGACGCCGTTGAAAATTACGGCGCCCCCTTTTTTTGTAATCTGACCGATAATGAGTACTTTTGCGGAAGATAACGATTCCTCCCACAAAAAGAATAATTCTATTTATGGACAAAAAGATTATGGACTCGGCCGCCGACAACATACGCGTGCTCTCAGCAGCTATGGTTGAAAAAGCCAAGTCAGGTCATCCGGGCGGTGCCATGGGTGGCGCCGATTTCATTAATGTGCTCTATTCGCAATTCCTTGTAACCGACCCCGACGATCCCACATGGTTCTGCCGTGACAGATTCTTCCTCGACCCCGGTCACATGTCGCCCATGCTGTATAGCGCTCTGGCCCTTACCGGACGTTACACCATAGAGGAGCTCCAGCAATTCCGCCAGTGGGGGAGCGTTACTCCTGGTCATCCCGAGCTCGATGTGACACGCGGTGTGGAGAACAGCTCCGGTCCTCTCGGACAGGGCCACACCATGGCCGTAGGCGCCGCCATATCGGCCAAGTTTCTTGAAGCCCGCTTCGGCAGCTGGATGGACCACACCATCTACACATTCATATCCGACGGAGGTATTCAGGAGGAGATTTCGCAGGGCGCAGGCCGCATAGCCGGTTATCTCGGGCTCTCTAATCTGGTGATGTTCTTTGACAGCAACCGTGTGCAGCTCTCTACTGATGTTGACGCCGTCGACACCGAGGACTACGCAGCCAAGTACCGCGCATGGAACTGGCACGTGATAGAGATTGACGGCACTGACCCCGAGGCCATAGCCGCAGCACTCACCGAGGCCAAGGCTGAGAATAAGCGCCCGACACTCATCATAGGCAACACCATCATGGGACGTGGCTGTGTGAAAGCCGACGGTTCAAACTTCGAAGGCCAGTGCAGCACCCATGGACAGCCCCTGAGCAAATCGGGCGCCGACTATCCTATGACCGTCCGCAACCTTGGCGGCGACCCGGAGAATCCCTGGGTAATCCGCGAGGAGGTCAAGAAGCTCTATGCCGACCGTGCCGCCCAGCTCCGTACCATCGTGGCCGAGCGCCGCAAGGTGGAGCACGAGTGGGCTGAGGCCAACATGGGCAAGGCTGTAGAGCTCAAGAGCTACATAGCCGGAGCCATTCCTCCCATTGACTACGCTTCTATAGTACATAAGGCAGATATAGCCACCCGCACTGCTTCGGCCAACGTTCTTTCTGAACTGGGCCGCAAGGTGGGCAATATGATCGTTTCAAGCGCTGACCTTGCCAACTCTGACAAGACTGACGCCTTCCTGAAGCAGACCGGCGCACTGACCACCGGCGATTTCTCAGGCGCATTCCTCCACGCCGGCGTCAGCGAGCTCACCATGGCTTCGATAATGAACGGTATAGTGCTCCACGGCGGCATGATGGCTGCCTGCGGCACATTCTTCGTGTTCTCTGACTATATGAAGCCCGCCGTGCGCATGGCCGCCCTGATGGAGCTGCCCGTCAAGTATGTATGGACTCACGATGCATTCCGTGTAGGCGAGGATGGCCCCACTCACCAGCCTATTGAACAGGAGGCTCAGATACGCCTGCTTGAGCAGATACGCAATTTCTCCGGCCGCCGTTCACTGCTTGCTATCCGTCCCGCAGACAGCGCCGAAACCACCGTGGCATGGGAAATGGCCATGGAAAACACTACTTCGCCCACAGCGCTTATCCTCAGCCGCCAGGATGTGAAGGATCTGCCTGGAGCCGACCGCTACGAAGTGGCCAAGGGCGTGCGCCGCGGAGGCTACGTGGTGATGGACTGCGCCGATCCCCGCGTGGTTCTGGTAGGCAACGGTTCGGAGGTTTCGCTCCTCTGCGAGGTAGCTGTACTGCTCGAAGCCGAGGGCATAGGCGCCCGCGTGGTGTCAGTGCCTGCTATCGGACTCTTCCTTGACCAGGATGCAGAGTACCGTCAGAGCGTTCTGCCGCCCTCTCTGCCGCTGTTTGGCCTTACCGCCGGACTTCCCTCTACCATGCGTGAAATCATCGGCTCACAGGGCCTGATTTACGGCATGGAGCGCTTCGGCTCATCAGCCCCCTATAAGGTGCTTGATGAAAAGTTCGGCTTCACTGCTCCCGCAGTCCTTGACCGCGTGCGCAGCTTCATTGGAGCATAACTCATACAGAAGATATATATTATGCGGGCCGTTGACATGCCAGTCAACGGCCCGCGCTGCGTTTATCCGGATAACAGTCCCACTTCGAGGCCGTCAGGGCGAGGTGGATGTGATCCCGTACAGAGCGGCGTGCGGGGCTGTAGTCATCATCCGTCAGGTGAGTCCGGGACGGACGGTGCGCGGAATAGCCTCGGAGAGGCGGAATGTGTGTAACCCCACTTCGAGTCCTGGACGGACGAGGAGTGGGGATAAGAAGAAGTGTCCATATATGCCCTCGAAGAGGGCTGTTATTATCGAAAGAAGGGCGTTAGGCATTCGGCGTACGATAAACCAATCCAGCTTTCATAACCAAACGGCGGTATTCATCATCAAGAGATTTATCTTTATGATGCTCCTGTTGATTTGCGATATAGTTTATTACTGCTTCACGATGACTTTCAGAAATAGAGAATGCGGCATACTCTTTAGCCTATCCTTTGAATAAAGGAAATAAACCTGATTTTCGCATCCAATAAGACGATTTCGATTTAATATCCCGCATCATATTTGATAGTGCCACTTGTTGGTTAAGGTTGACCAACAGATGTATATGGTCGTAATCGCCATTGATTATATGTATAAAACTGTTGCGCTTTTTTACCTCTGCGGCAATTATGCCATACAAGTCTTTCCTATGCTGTATGTTGATGCATGGTATTCTATCTGCTGTCACTATGACAATGTGATAAATTGAGGAGATGTAGCTCATGGTATTTGACTAATTGTTACAAATATAGGTAAATTATTTCATTGTGCTATCATTTGCTGATGTATTAACAGCCCACTTCGAGGGCATAGCCGGTATCGATGGTTCTAACCCCACTCCTCGCTTACGCTCGAAATGGGGTTCTCCTTATCGCGCGTCTTCGACGCTGCTCGTGTGGCGGATACACCGCGGAGCTGTATGGCAAGAGGCAGGGTAAAAAAAGAGGGGCGGCCTGCGGTAGGTCGCCCCTCGGGGTATGCGGGTTAGTAAGTGAGATTACTTGTTGATGTAAACCTTGCTAACTTTTGAGCCCTGGCGTACGATGTAGAAGCCGGGGGTGAGGTTTTCAGCGTTTACGCGAACACCCTGGAGGTTGAAGTATTCAACAGGACCGTCGTTTTCGTCAGCGGTGATGCCTTCGATACCTTCAGTTTCCTTGGTTGAGAATACTACGCTGATGCTAACGGGACCGTCAACTGCGTCGATGCCATAGAAGAAGTAGCCGTTGTCAAGCAGACCGTAAGAAGAGGTGTAGTCAAACATCGGATCTTCATCGAATTCGTAAGTCTGACCGTTGACAATGAATGACTTCACTTCTGAACCTTCGGCAGGTTTGAAGTAGATGCCGAGCATGTCGCCCTTGTTTACAGCGCCACCGTTCTGAACTTCTTCGCCGGCGGGTTCGAGGGTATCCATGTCAAATTCGGTGTTGACCATCACTTCACCGTCGCCTTCTACTGTCCAGTTCACGTCAGTGGGAAGTTCAGCGAATACTACAGAAACTTCAGTCTTGCTGTTGAGTGTGAGAGTGTAGGCGTTTTCAACCACTTCAGCAGTTACGTCAACGTTGTTGACAATAAGCTCGCTTACGGCATAGCCGGCAGCAGGAGTGAATGTGAATTCTACTTCAGAACCCTTGGCGAGTACTGAGGGAGAACCGGCGGGTACGCCGGCTACAGATGCGCTTACGCGGCCGTTGCTGCTTGCGGTGTAGGTGAGCTGGTAGCCGAAGTTGGCTGTGAGTTCGATATCCTCTTCACCGTTGTAAGAGTATTCGGCTGTTGTAGCTACTACAGCGCCTTCAGCGTTGGTCCAGTTGATGAATTCAACATCTTCGGCGGGGGTAGCCTTAACGGTTACGTTCTTCTGAGTGGTAGAAACAGTGGCTTCTTCTGTAGCGGGATCAATGATGGCTACGGTACCCATTGTTTCGTCAGCGCTCTTCACGGCGATGGTACGGGGAGTTTCGTAGTCGTCGCTTACAACGCAGAGAGTGAAGTCAATCATCGGAGTTCCATGTTTTGCAATACCGTTGTCACGCTTCTGAGCGCCATACAGGCGGCTGTTGTCACGGCCGCAGGGGTCAACGCTATTCCAGTCGAGTTTCAGACGCACGCGGTAGTTACCGGGCTTCATGTCAGCAGGAAGTGTGAATGAAGGAATGTGTGCCCAAGGCTGGTCATTGTTGAGGGCATATCCATCGGAACATGTAGTGGGATCTGCGGTATCAGAACCGTTGCTTGTGATGTTGTAACCGGTATGTGATACGAGGTCGCCATTGACAGTAGTCTGTGAAGGATCTACATCAAATACACCGTCACGATCGAAGTCGATGTACAGGTAGTAGTGCATCCATGTGCCGGCAGCAGAGGCTGTAACATTAATAGTAGAGCCGGCAGTTGAGGTCAGAACTGTTGAAGTCTGGTCAACATACTGTGAGCGTGTGCCTGATTTTGCGCCACCGCTTACTACGGCTGTGTTTGTGCCGTCTGTAAGAGTCACGTTGTTAACATAGTGGCGTGTCTGTGATGTAGTGAGATTTTCAACGGTGCAGTATTCGAGGCCTTCTTCAAATACGGCTGAAATCTCAACTGCTTCGTTTACGGTATAGGTTTCAGCTGTAGCACGTTCGCCGTTGATGGTGAAGTATGACAGGATGTGTCCTTCTGCAGCAGCGCTGGTGAGGGTGATAACGGTACCTTCGAGCACTTCATCGCCTGAAGCGAGTGTTACCTCACCGTTGGCTGAAGTGTAGGTAGCGCCTACTGTTCCGTTTTCGGGCTGTACGAATGTTACAGCATAGCGTGTGATATCGGCAAGAGTAACGGTGATGGTGCAGTCTTCGTCCATGAAGAATTCGTATACGCCGTCGGTGCCTTCGAGGTCGCGGTCGCCCTGCTTAACAGATACGAGGCGCTTTCCTTCGGGCACTTCTACAGTGAGAGTGTAGGGGGCGCCGCCGCCAAGGAGCGTTGAGAGGTCGGTAACCACTTCGTTGCCGCGCTTAACGGTGCATGTTGCGCCGCCATCTTCGATGGTCAGAGCGTAGGTTTCGTTGGTGAAGCGGCCTGTTACTATTACATCACTTGTGAGCTTGAAGCTTTCGCCATCGGCAAGAGTAGCAATGGGGCTCATGTTCATGTCCATTACGTAAGCTTCGATGAGCTGGTAGCCTTCTTCGGGAATAGCTTTTACGGTGAGCTGTGTGCCGGTGAGGATTGAATTCTGCATCTCGGTGTACTCAGTCTCTCCGTTAGTAAGAGCTATCATACCACCTTCGGACTCCATAATGATGACATTAGCTTCAGTAGCGATTTCGCGACCATCAACCAAAGTGGGTGTGGTGGGTGTGTGTGACGCTACCGGAACAAGACCACCATCGCTATAGGCCTTTCCGCTCAGAGCGTTGTATGTGGCGTTGTACGATTTGTCTCCGCCTATAGCTTCATTGGCGAAAGTTCCTGTGGAAGCTTCTTCGTCAAGGCTATAAAGAGCTGTAAGGCCGCTTACGCTTGATGCGTTGGCGTATGCTGCTGTGGCTTCATCAGCTGAAAGAGCTTTGTTCCAGAGCTGAACCTCGTCAAGAGCACCGTTGAAACCATAGCCTGCAAAGTGGAGGTCGTATGTATCACCGTCGTTCCAGTTGTAGTAAATTTTACATGTGGCAGTTTTGCTGGCCACCTGCTCTCCGTCATAGTAAATGCTTACTACTCCATTGTCACCAGAGTTGTCAATGGTGAGGAGGAGATAGTGCCAGTCATTGAGTGAAACTGACGGTACAATCTGGCCGGCAACGCTTCCAACGCCGTGGTTGTCAGAACCATGACCGTTGAGGTTCATTACGCCGTCGTTGTTTACAGAAATAGCCCAGTTGCCATTGTTGTTAGAGTTGTTGTTTGTGCCGAAATCAGCGAGTACGCAGTAGTTGGCGTTTGTGTACCAGGAGTTTGAGTGTGAAAAGTACTTGTCCAATTTGAACCACATGCCTACTGAGTAGGATGAAGCGAAAGAGGCATAGTCTTCTTCAACATAGCTACGATGAATGCCGGCGGCTTCCATCGGAACATGCAGGCGGTTATGCGTGGTTCCGCCTGTCGTTGATGCTGAAATAGCCTTGTTCGTTGACTGAGCCGAAGCGATCAGTGGTAGGAACATGGCCATTACCATCAAGAGTAAAGTTTTTCTCATGATAAATGGTTGATAAAATTGATTAATGAATCAGATTGGTTGATCTCTATGTTTTCTCATCTAAAAGGGTGGCAACTAATATTTCATGGTATTGATGCCGAGTGTTTGCAAAACGTACAAATTTACAAATTTTTAGATAAACGATGTGGTTTAATGTAATGTTGTCGAGTTAAATAGTGTTAATGTAAAATCTCTACTGGCGATGGTATGTATAAAAAAAAAGAAGCCGCGATTCACATCGCAGCTATCCATGTGTTGCATTTTGGAATTATGTGTGGGCGCTGAGGGATTCGAACCCCCGACCCTCTGCTTGTAAGGCAGATGCTCTGAACCAGCTGAGCTAAGCGCCCGTTAAGGGTAATGCTTTATGCAAATGAAGGAAGTTATATAGTGTCCGCTTCCGGACTTGGTGGTGGGCGCTGAGGGATTCGAACCCCCGACCCTCTGCTTGTAAGGCAGATGCTCTGAACCAGCTGAGCTAAGCGCCCGTGTTCATTTGCAAAAGCGATGCAAAGGTACGGATAATTTTTAAAGTTGCAAATTTTTCAGCAAGAATTTTGCGTTTTCTTGCGAAAAAAACATTTTTCGGGCAAAATGATGAGTGTCGACGAGCTTTCGGGCCGCAAAATCTCGTTGGCGGCCTGACGGATGTCGGCCGGAGTGACGGCACGGTAGCGCGCCACGGCATCGTCGGGATTCTCGCCATGCATTACAGCCATGGCCAGATTGCGGGCCTTGTCAAGAGCGTTGAGCTGATTGAACAGATAGTTGCTTTCGAAGCGGTTCTGTGCGCGGAGCAGCTCTTCGGCGGTGGGGAGCTCCTCTCTGATCCGGGTCAGCTCGTGGTCAAGCATTTGCTCGGCTTCGGCCAAGGCTTCGGGCGCATCGGAGCGCAGGCGTCCCGATACCATCAGGTAGCCCGGTTCTTCGGTGCCGGCTATCGATGCGTCGGCTGAGGTGAAGATGCCGCTGTCGCCCATAAGCAGCGAGCGGTAGAAGCGCGATGCGCGTCCGGAGGCAAGGATGTCGGTAAGCAGGTCGGCGCATATGTACTGATGCGTGCCGTAGCGCTCCATAGGAAATGCGTTTATGATGCACGCCTGTGGCACCTGGCGATGGATGACGCTGCGTTTCGGTCCGGCAGGAGCCGGCTCGGCGGGATACTGACGCGGGGCTATCTCTCTTGAGGGGATGGGGCCAAACCATTTCTCGGCAAGATGGCGCACGCGCTCGAGCGATATGTTGCCTACCACGGCCATTACGGCGTTGTTGGGTGCATAGTGCGAGTAAAAGAAGCGGCGCACATCCTCCATGCCCACTCGTTCTATATGCTCCGGCTTCTTGCCTATGGTGGGGTAGCGGTAGGGGTGGACGCTGTAGAGCATCTCGCGCAGGCGGTGAGATACGTCGCCGTAGGGGCGGTTGAGGCACACCTGCTTGAACTCTTCTATCACCACGCCGCGCTGCACTTCGAGCGAATTGGGGCTGAAGGCGAGGCTAAGCATGCGGTCGCTTTCAAGCCAGAATGCGGTTTCGGCATTTTCGGCAGGTAGCAGGTCCCAGAAGTTGGTGAAGTCATCGGAGGTCCATGCGTTGTTGGTGCCTCCGGCCATCTCCAGCGCTCCGTCGAAGTCAGGGATGTTGACCGAACCGCCGAACATCAGGTGCTCGAACAGGTGGGCCATGCCGGTGAGGTGCGGATCCTCGTCGCGTGCCCCTACATTGTAGAGCAGGTTGAGCGCCACCATAGCCGTAGAAGTGTCGGCATGGTGCACCACGCGAAGTCCGTTGTCAAGAGTAAACAGGTTGTATTCCATCAGTCCATAAATACGAAATAGACAGCCATAACGAGGCATATGAATGCTGCCAGATGGTTCCAGTGGAGCGGCTCACCCTTGAAGAACACCACTGTAAACAGGGTGAATACCACAAGGGTGATTACCTCCTGGATGACTTTCAGCTGCATCAGGGAGAAGGCCCCGCCGTTGCCGGCATAGCCGAGGCGGTTGGCCGGTACCTGACAGGTGTATTCGGCCAGAGCTATTCCCCATGACAGAAGTATGACCACGATAAGCGGCGTGGAGGAGGTGATGAGCTTCATCTGCTGGAGCTTGATGTGCCCATACCATGCGAAAGTCATGAATATGTTGGATACCACAAGCAGCGCAATGGTAAACCAAGCGCTATTTGCCATACGCGGGTAATCTGTATCAGTTCAGAACTTTCATTGATATGATGCGCACGTCAGTGACGGGGCGGTCGTTGGAGTCAGTCTCTGACTTCTGTATGCGGTCGACCACGTCCATGCCGTCGATTACCTCGCCAAACACGGTGTAGGCACGGTCAAGATGGGGGGTGCCTCCTACGGTGGTGTATGTCTCGCGCATCTCGGGAGTGAACACTACCGGACCCTGTTCGGCAGCCATGGCCTCGGTGCGGCGTGCCAACTCGTCCTGAAGTTTCTGGAGTCCGGCCTGGTCGCGGTTGCGGCGCATTGACATTATGGAGTCGCGCTGCTCGGCTGCCAGAGAGTTGAAAATAGCTTTTTTCTGCTCGAGCTGCATGTTGCGTTCCATCTGTGCGAGCTGTCCTTCGGAGAAGGTACGTCCGGTGACGATGTAGAACTGCGAGCCGCTTGACTTGCGCTCGGGGTTGACGTTGTCGCCGGTGCGGGCTGCGGCAAGCGCACCACGCTTGTGGTAGTGGAGAGGCCAGTTGATTTCGGCGTCAATCTGATAGGAGGGGTCACCGTCACCGAGCATCTTGCCGGCAGCGGCATTACGTGAGTTGGGGTCGCCTCCCTGAATCATGAAGTCGTTGATCACGCGGTGGAACAGCAGTCCGTCATAGTAGCCTTCGGATGCGAGTTTTACGAAGTTGTCAAGATGCTTGGGGGTATCGCCGTAAAGGAGTATTGTGATGTCGCCCATGGTGGTGTGCATCAGTACTTTCACATCGGAGCGGGGTGCGGTAGCGGTCATAGTGGAGTTTGAGTTGGTTTGAGCGTTGAGGGCTGTGGCAGAGAGTGTCAGTGCCAGAGCCAGAATGGTGAAAATTCGTAACATCAGTTATGCGATGGGTCAGATGCCGCGCGGGTATATGCGCTTGTATATGCGGCGGAAGTTATTGTCAGTGGCTGAGAGCTCTTCGGCACGCTGCTCGTAGTCGGCGCCCCATACGGCCGATAGGAGGGAGCCGATATAACGGCGGTCGCGGTCCTTGTCGATGCCGGCTGCTATGAGCGAGTCGATGCATGATGCGTAGCTCTCGGAGTTGATGGCCCAGAGGAATCGGGCGGCGCTTACGGAAAACTGTCCGTCGGCATCAACACGTATGATGTTTTCTACGAGCTCGGGCAGGATATCATCGCAAGAGCCTATGTTGTTGGCCAGATACTCGTAGGTGAGCAGCCCGTCAGTGTCGGCGCTCAGTCGTTTTTTAAGTTGTTCGTCCATCAGGGATTGTTTATGGTTACTCCGTCAATATCAGCCATCCGTGCGGCGAGTTGCAGGGCGCGGTCGGCGCGGATGGTAAGTGTCATACTGCAGGAATTGTCAAATGATTGTTCGGAAATGCCGGCTCCGCTGTCCTTCACGGCCCGCATCACATCGTTCATTGCCAGATAGGGGAATGTGAATGCTACATCGGCCATTTCAAAGCGGGTCACAGCTTCGCCGGCCTCGATAGCCAGGCGGGCGGCCTCGCGGTAGGCTGATATCAGCCCCGAGGTGCCGAGCTTGATGCCGCCGAAGTAGCGGACCACGGCCACCATAAGGTTTGTCATTCCGGCGGAGCGTATCTGTCCGAGTATAGGCTTGCCTGCGGTACCTGAGGGCTCGCCGGCATCGGTGGAGTAGGTCACGGAACCGTCGGCGCCGAGCATATACGCCCAGCAAATATGGCGGGCGTCATGGTACTCGCGGGTTATCCCGGCCATATGGGCCTTGGCTTCCTCCACACTGCTCACCGGATAGGCAAAGGCTATGAATCGGCTCATCTTCTCACGCAGCTGTGCCTTGGCCGGGGCGGCCAGGGTGAGGTATTCGCTGCATGGAGGATTGGCTGACATAGGAGCGGCAGTGTTGGGAATCAGATAATCAGATAATCAGCATGGCGTCGCCATAGGCTCCGAAGCGGTATTTCTCACGGATTGCTTCCTCGTAGGCACGCATTACAAAATCGTAGCCTCCGAAAGCGGCCACCATCATCAGCATGGTCGAGTAGGGGAGGTGGAAGTTGGTGACAAGAGCGTCTGTGACGGTGAAGTCGTAGGGAGGGAAGATGAACTTGTTGGTCCATCCGGTGAATGTCTTCATGTGTCCGCCCATGCTGACGGCGCTGGCAATGGCGCGGAGCACGGATGTGCCGACGGCGCACACCTTGTGGCCGGCGTCCTTGGTGGCGTTGACGGTGTCTACGAGCTCCTGTGTGACCTCCATCTGCTCGGAGTCCATGCGGTGTTTGGTGAGGTCCTCCACGTCGATCTCGCGGAAGTTGCCGAGACCGCTGTGGATGGTGATGAAGTCGCGGTCGACACCTTTGATTTCGAGGCGCTTGAGGAGCTCGCGGCTGAAGTGCAGTCCGGCAGCGGGGGCTACAACGGCACCCTCTTTGGCTGCGAAGATGGTCTGGTAGCGTTCGGCATCCATATCCTCGGGTTCGCGCTCGATGTACATGGGGAGCGGTGTCTGACCAAGGTCGAAGAGGGCTTTCTTGAACTCGTCGTGGGGCCCGTCGTAGAGGAAGCGGAGGGTGCGTCCGCGCGAGGTGGTGTTGTCGATCACTTCGGCCACCATCGATTCGTCGTCGCCGAAATAGAGCTTGTTGCCTATGCGGATTTTGCGGGCCGGCTCAACGAGCACGTCCCAGAGCTTGTTTTCGGCATTGAGTTCGCGCAGCAGAAACACTTCTATCCGTGCACCGGTCTTCTCCTTGTTGCCGTAGAGGCGTGCGGGAAATACCTTGGTGTCATTGAATACAAAAAGGTCGCCGTCATCGAAATAGTTGATTATCTCCTTGAAAATACGGTGTTCTATTTCGCCGGTAGCGCGGTTGAGCACCATCAGGCGTGATTCGTCGCGCTCAGGTGCGGGATGCTGCGCTATTAGATCGTCAGGCAGACGGAATTTAAACTGCGATAGCTTCATTGTCAGTATATTATGAATTCTTATTTCGTTTCGGTTTTGTCGGGATGCGATGAGGATTCATCATCAGGCATGGTTATCTCCACTTCGCGGAGCATATCGATGGCGCTGTCAACTGTCATGCAATCCTCCACCCGTACGTTGCCTACGCGGGTGCGGCGCAGTGCGGTGAGGTGACCGCCGGATTTGAGTGCGAGCCCTATGTCGCGGGCAAGTGCGCGGATGTATGTCCCTTTGCTGCACACCACCCTTATGGTGATGCTTTCGGGAGAGTATTCGAGCAGCTCGATTTCATCAATCACCAGTGTTTTTGGCTTAAGCTCCACGTCATGTCCCTTGCGGGCCATTGTGTAGGCACGGTGGCCGTCAATCTTGCATGCCGAGAAGGCCGGCGGTACCTGGCTTATTTCGCCATGAAATCCTTCGAGCGCTTTCTCAACGGCTTCACGCGTAATGTGCTCTGTGGGGTAGGTGGCGTCGATTTCGGTCTCGAGGTCAAATGACGGAGTGGTGGCACCAAGGCGTATTGTAGCCACGTACTCTTTCACTCCGGCCTGCAGGGTGTCAATCTGTTTTGTGGCGCGCCCTGTGGCTATGATCATCACCCCTGTTGCCAGCGGGTCGAGTGTGCCGGCGTGTCCTACTTTCATCTTCTTGCGTCCGAGGCGGCGCAGCAGGGTTCCGCGCACACGCTTCACCACGTCAAACGAGGTCCAGTGGAGCGGCTTGTCAATGCAGATTATCTCACCTGAAAGGAAATCCATATCAGAAGCATGACCAGGTTATACAGAGTATGCCGGCAAGCACACAGTAGAGAGCAAACCATACGAGCTTGCCTTTCTTGACCAGATTGATCATCCAGCGGCAGGCCAGACAGCCCACTACAAACGATGCTATGAAGCCTATGGCAAGCGGGAGTGCTCCAACAGCGGCGCTTGAGGCTGAGGTGCCTCCTATCAGGTCCTTGGCATCAAGCAATGCCTCTCCGAGGATAGGAATTATTACCATGAAGAAGGAGAACTGGGCCACTTTGTCGCGCTTGTCACCCAGAAGGAGTCCGGTGGCAATGGTGGTGCCTGAGCGGCTTAGTCCGGGAAGTACGGCCACAGCCTGGGCACAGCCGATGATAAAGGCGTCGGTCCAAGTTATATCATGCTCCTTGCGGCGAAGCAGAGGAGATTTCTTTTCGGGAAGGGTTGCTGTGAAGTAGGCGAATGCCAGCAGCAGCGATGTGATGATCAGGCAGATGCCCACAATGGTGAGTCCTCCGCCGAAGAACTGCTCCACAAAGTCCTTGAAGCATAGTCCCACGATGGCTACCGGTATGCATGAGAGAAGTATCTTGAGCACATAGCGGAAGTTGTCGTCACGCTTGAAAGTGAAGAATGATGTGCATAGAGGCACAAACTCGCGCCATAGCACCACGATGGTGCTCAGCACTGTTGCCACATGGAGGGTCAGGTCAAATTCAAGAGCGGCATCGGAGGGTAAATCGAGTCCGAGAATTTCACGGAATATCTCAAGGTGGCCGCTGCTGCTTATGGGGAGGTATTCTGCCAGTCCCTGCACAATGCCCATTATAAGGGCGTCAATACAATCCATATCTATAATATAATAATATATAGGTAAGAGTGATTATTTCTTCTTGCCGGAAGGCCACATGATGCCTACCCCAAGGAATATGAATCCAAGGAATGTTATGGTGGGGCCTACGACAATACGGCGTGAACTGAACACTTCGGGGTTGAACTGGTCGGCGCTTTCAGGCGCACCCCCTGAAATCAGGATAAAGCCCAGCACTATCATCAGTGCGGCGATGGCCATCAGTATGAAGTTGATTTTCACCAGTGGGAGCTGTGAAGAGTCCTCTTTCTGGAGAATATCGGTGTCAGAGGCGGTGGATTTTTTTGTTGACATACGTAATATTTATATATGTGTCGGTTGAATGATTAATTATCAGTTGACTATGCTATCGTAATCGGACTTCAGATATCTCGAGGCCGAAATGGCGGCGGCAATTCCGCATATAAGCGCTCCGATGACAAACAGCGAAGCTAAGACGATGGCTGCTTCCGTAAGGCTTATGACTGAGGTCATGGCGGGCCACTGTAAGAACATGTACCACAGAGCCGGAGCCAGAATTATCACGGCGCAGAGCGCTGCAATCAGACCGCTGCCGATGGCTCCGAGTATGAACGGGCGGCGTATGTAGCCTGGAGTGGCACCCACGAGGGTCATGGTGTTGATGGAGAAGCGGCGCGAGTGTATGGAAAGCCTCACGGTGTTGGCTATCAGTACGAATGATATGAGCAGTAGGGCTGCCGCCACGATTATCATAATCAGGCGGGCTGTATGGATGGAGGTGAACAGGCTGCTGTCGGCATCCATGGGTGATGTGACTTCCTCAATCCCGTCAATGCCGGAAATGGTGGAGCAGAGCCGGCTGACACTGTCGGCATTCGACCAACCGTGATTTAGCGTTATTTCCCATTCGGGGAGAAAGGGGTTGATGGAGTCGGTGAGCGATTCGGTGAGCCCCGATGAATTCCATCGCTGAAGTACATCGTCGGCACTGACAAAACGGAGCGACTGCACTGCGGGCAGAGTCTTTAGCTGAGTGCCTATTTCTGAGGCACGTGTCTGTGCGGCATCTTCGCTTATGACCGCTGTTACTGTCAGTGAGCGCTGGATGTCGTCCGATATGTTACGTGCCGCGATACTCATCAGGGCCACTATACCAAGCATAAGCAGCACGAGGCCAACGGTAAATGTGGCTGTGATCTGCGAGCTCAGTATTGATGTGGCGCGATGCTGGCGGCTGTCGACTTGAGTCATATGATGTCAATCGGGTTTCACTTTGGGGCGAAATCGGTGCTGCAATCCGGATACTTGAGGGTACAGCAAACCAAATATCGTGCAAAAGTAATCAATTTGGCTTCATATATCAAGCCTAAGCGGCTAATTTATGCGGCGATTGCGGCTTTTTTTGTGTTGCACACCTATTGTCAGGTAAGACGATTGCGCTCTATGTGGCGGTTGACAAATGAAATGAACGCTATCATGCCGAGGATGCACATGGCTATGGCCATCATATAGGCTGTACGGTAGGAATAGTGCTGCGCCACGAATCCGCCGAGCAGTATGCCTGCGCCGGCACCTACGTCCCATGATGTGAGATAGGTAGAGTTGGCGGTGCCGCGGCGTGAGGCCGGGGCCATGCTTATGAAGGTGGTCTGCAGTGCCGGGCACATCATGCCGTAACCGGCGCCAAGGATAAGCGCTGAGGTGTAGAACATGGTATGGTTGCGCCATATAAGCATAGTGGCATAGCCGGCTATGATAAGCAGTATGCCTACTCCGATATTGCGGGTAAGCAGGCCGCGGCGCACCCATCGTCCACTCAGGATGCGGGTGAGTATGAGCCCTGTGGCAAGCAGCATGAAAAATAGCCCGCTACCGCGCTCCACTCCGGCCTCGACGCGTGCGTAGACGGCTATATAAGTCGACATTATGCTGTAGGCAAAAGCGAAAAACAGAGTCAGGGCGCTTTCCGGGAATGCGTTGAGCAGGAAGAAGCGGTCGAATGAAAGGCGCTCCTTGTCGGGCATCAGCTCGCGCGGGCGCAGCTTCAGGGTGGTGTTGAGCAGACAGCCCAGGCCGGCCGACGATAGCGATAGGGTGAAAATCCAGTTGACATTCATTCCGGCATCGTACATCCACATCGATAGCGACGGTCCTATTACCATGGCAAGCGAATTGGCCACACCGTAATAGCCTATGCCCTCGCCGCGGCGGGTGGAGGGCATCACATCGATGGCTACGGTACTGTTGGCCACGGTGACAGCTCCGAACGCGAATCCGTGCATGCCGCGTACTATGGCAAACAGGAGTATCGTGCCGGCAAGCATGTAGCCCGCAAAGAGGGCGAAGAAGGCAAAGTAGCATATCAGGAGAGTGCGCTTGCGGTTGAAACTGTCCACCATGTAGCCTCCGAAGGGACGGATGAGAAGTGCCGTAAGGGTGTAGCCGGACAGAATCATGCCCACCGTCTGGCGTGAGGCGCTGAAGTGGTCAAGCAGGTAGAGCGGCAGTACCGGCAGCAGTAGGTAAAATGAGAAGAATAGCAGAAAGTTGGCTGTGGTTATGGATATGAAGTTTCGGTTCCACAGCTTTTCCGGCTTAGATTGAAGTTCGGTATCCATGTTGTGTTGACTTTTTAGTCGGGTATAAGCTCAGCTATGAGGGTTGCTGAAGTGGATGAGGTGACACGCACACGCGCCAGCTGGCCTACGCGGAAGTTGCCACGGGGGAATACTACGGTCTTGTTCTGGCTTGTGCGTCCTACCATCTGCTCTTTGCTGCGTTTCGACACACCCTCTACCAATACCTCTACCTCGCGGCCCACCTCGCGGCTGTTTGACTCGGCGGAAAGTTCGTTCTGGAGCGCGATCATACGGTTGAGGCGCTCGATCTTCACCTCCTCCGGTACGTTGTCGGGCATGCGGCGCGATGCCATTGTGCCGGGACGCTCGGAGTATTTGAACATGAACGACGAATCGAATCCTACGGTGCGCATAAGCGAAAGCGTTTCCTGGAAATCCTCCTCCGTTTCGTTGTGGAATCCGGTGAAGAGGTCGGATGTTATGGCACAGTCGGGGAGTATGCGGCGTATGGCTGCCACGCGGTCAAGATACCACTCGCGTGTATAGTGGCGGTTCATGTCGCGAAGCACCTTTGTGCTTCCGCTCTGTACCGGCAGATGTATGTGGCGGCATATGTTGGGATGGCGCGCTATGGCTTCAAGAATGCTGTCAGTCATATCCTTGGGATGCGAGGTGGTGAAGCGTATGCGCATATCGGGAGCTGCTTCAGCAACAGCTTCAAGCAGAGCGGCAAAATCGGTTACCGAGCCATCGGCGTTGACAGCGCGGTAGGAATTGACATTCTGTCCCAGAAGGGTCACTTCGCGGTATCCGCGTGCACGGAGATCGGCAAGCTCATGAAGTATGCTCTGCGGTTCACGGCTGCGTTCGCGTCCGCGTGTGTAAGGCACAATGCAGTAGGAGCAGAAATTATTGCAGCCACGCATTATGCTGATAAATCCGCTCACTATGTTGCCGGGAAGTCGTACCGGCAGGATGTCGCGATAGGTCTCGGTAGTGCTTAGCTCGACATTTATGGCTTTCTCGCCGGCTTCAGCCGCGGCGAAAAGTGCGGGGAGGTCAAGATATGAATCGGGTCCGGCCACGAGGTTGACACCATGCTCGTTGATAAGTTCCTCCTTGACGCGCTCGGCCATACAGCCTATAACGCCGGTTATCAGATTACGCCCAGCGGATTGGCGCTTGCGGCGGAGCGAATTCAGAAACTGAAGGCGTCCCAGAATTTTCTGTTCGGCGTTGTCGCGAATGGAGCATGTGTTGAGCAGCACGGCATCGGCTTCATCGATGTCAGTGGTCATGGTGTAGCCTGCCATTTCGGCTACTGCGGCCACTACTTCGCTGTCGGCCACGTTCATCTGGCATCCGTATGTTTCTATAAGCAAGCGGCGGCCGTTTTTGGCCTCCGCGGCATTATTGTCGGTAGATTTCACCATAAATCGTGATATATAGGAGGAAAAATGCTTGTGATTAATCCGATTATTCGTTATTTTTGCACAAAATTACAAATTCCATGCAACATGCGTGAATTTCTGGGCATAATTTTGACCGTGGTGCTCACCATTGTGGCATCAGCTGTCGACGACAGGCTGAAAAAGCGCAAGCGCCGAAAGCTTGCTGCTGCCTATCAGCGTGACTTTGCCGATGATGAAGAAACGGTCAATGACACCGTTGGTCTGCCTCCGGTACCTCCGGCTATTCCGGCAGTCAAACCGGTGCTGCCTGAAGAGGGGGTACGGGTCACACGGCATGAACCGATTCAGGTTCAGAATGCTCTGGAAGTCCCTGCGCGTGATGAAGCAGCGCTCAGGCGCAAGCACTTTGCCGCATGGCGCAAAGCCGTGATTGCATCGGAACTTTTGGATAGAAAAATATATAACCAACATAATCACAACATAAGTCTATAACGTATGGGATTCCCGATAATGTCGCCAAAAGAGGCGGCTGCCATGATTAACAATGGCGACAACCTTGGATTTTCCGGCTTTACCGCATCAGGTTCTCCTAAAGTAGTGCCCGAGGCTCTTGCTGAAAGAGCGGAGAAAGAACATGAAGCGGGGCGTCCGTTTAAGGTAAATATCTTTACCGGCGCATCTACCAACAATTGGGCTGATGGAGCTCTTGCCCGTGCAAATGCCATAGGCATCCGTACTCCCTATCAGAACACTCCTGACCTGCGCAAACGTATCAACTCACACGATGCGCACTATTTTGACCTTCATCTATCGGAACTCGCCCAGAAATTCCGCTATGGAACATACGGAGAACTGGATTATGCCATTATTGAGGTGGCTGAAGTGTTCGACAATGGTGAAGTGATTCTTGGTACAGGTGTAGGCAACGTTCCTACCTATGTGGCACATGCCAAGAAAGTGATTCTTGAACTTAATGCCAAGCTGCCCAAGGATATGTATGGGCTGCATGATATATATATGCCTCTTGATCCTCCTCACCGCAGGGAGATTCCAATCTATAAACCGCTTGACCGCATAGGATCTCCGGTGGTGAAGATTGACCCGTCGAAGATTGCCGCCGTGGTGCACAGCGACCGTTTTGACGGTATCAAGGGATTTTCCGAATTGGATGACACCACTCTGCAGATCGGTGCGAATGTGTGCGGTTTCCTTATCGGTGAGCTCCGCAAGGGACGTATCCCCAAAGGATTCCTACCCATACAGTCAGGTGTAGGCAATGTTGCCAATGCCGTGCTGTTCGGACTTGGCGACAGCAATGAGATTCCTCAGTTTGAAATGTACACCGAGGTAGTGCAGGATGCCGTTATCGAACTCATGAAGATGGGTAAGTGCAAGGGCGGCTCCACCTGCTCGCTCACACTCAGTGACAAGGCTGAATCTGAAGTACTGAAGAATCTGGACTTCTTCCGCGATAAACTTGTGCTGCGTCCTGCAGAGATATCCAACAATCCTGAAGTGATCCGCCGCTTAGGAGTGATAGCTATGAATACAGCTCTTGAGGCTGACATATTCGGTAATATCAACTCCACTCATGTAGTGGGCACCCGCATGATGAACGGTATCGGTGGCTCCGGCGACTTCACCCGCAACGGTTACCTGTCGATATTCAGCTGCCCGTCAGTTACCAAAGGTGGTCTGATAAGCAATATCGTGCCGATGGCGTCGCACATTGACCATACGGAGCATTCGGTTGATATCATAATCACTGACCAGGGTGTTGCCGATCTCCGTGGCAAGGATCCTGTACAGCGTGCAGAGACAATCATAGAAAACTGTGCAAACCCGATTTATCGTCCGCTGCTGCGTGAGTATCTGGCTCTCGGCAAGGGTGGTCAGACACCTCACACACTGGAGGCCTCACTGGCCTTCCACACAGCGTTCAAGGCTACCGGCGACATGCGTAACGTCGATTGGTCAGCCTACGGATTCTGATAAAATAAAATTCACGTTATACAATCCCCGTCCGGACAGCCCTTATTCGGGACTGCGGCGGGGATTGCTGTATATGCGAGTTTGGGAGATTGAACGTTTTTTTGTAATTTTACGCTATTATGCGACGTATTGATCAGGCTACTGTCCAGAAAATACTTGATGCCGCCGACATTGTGGAGGTGGTAAGTGACTTCGTGCATCTTAAACGGCGCGGTACGAGTTATCTCGGTCTATGCCCGTTCCATAATGAACGCACGCCATCATTCTCCGTGTCGAAGACAAAGGGGATATGCAAGTGTTTCAGTTGCGGCAAGGGTGGTAGCGCTGTCAATTTCATAATGGAGCTTGAGCAGATGAGCTACTACGATGCTCTGAAGTATCTGGCCAAGAAATACCATATCGAAATTGAGGAGCATGAAATGTCGGCCGAGGAGCGTGAAGCAGCCAACAAGCGTGAGAGCTTGCTCGCTGTCAATGATTTCGCACTCAACTTCTTTGAACGCACACTGCAGGAATCAAACGAAGGACGCACCATTGGGCTGGGATATTTCCGTGAGCGTGGCATAAATGAAGCCATGCAGAAGCGGTTTCATCTTGGATTTTCACCCGAGGGACGCACTACGCTTCGCGATGAGGCGGTAAGCAAGGGGTTCAAGGAAGATTTTCTTATAGAGACGGGCCTGTGCTACCGTACTGACCGGGGCACTGTGCATGACCGCTTCCGCGGGAGGGTGATATTCCCCGTATTCACCGTGTCGGGCAAGGTGGTGGCGTTCGGCGGTCGAACATTGCGCAAGGACAAGGATATGGCGAAGTATGTCAATTCGCCTGAAAGCGTCATATACCGCAAAAGCTATGAACTGTATGGGCTGTATCAGGCCAAGCAGGCTATAGTCCGGAAGGATAAATGTATCCTTGTGGAGGGCTATATGGATGTAATTTCCATGCACCAGAGCGGAGTGGAGAATGTAGTGGCTTCGTCCGGAACCTCGCTTACCGAAGGGCAGATACGCCTTATACATAGATTTACTGAGAATGTCACTGTGATATATGACAGTGACCCGGCCGGTATAAAGGCTTCGCTACGAGGTATTGACATGCTGCTGGCCGAGGGGCTTAACGTGAAGGTGCTTCTGCTTCCTGACGGGGATGACCCTGATTCATTCGCTCAGAATCATTCATCGTCGGAGGTAGAGGAGTATCTTGCGGCCAATGAAACTGATTTCATAGCATTCAAGACACGTATCCTGCTTGAGGGCAGTGGAAATGACCCGATAGAGCGGTCACGCGTCATACAGTCAGTGGTAAGGAGCATATCGATGATTCCGGATGACATCACCCGTACAGTATACATCGGTGAGTGCGGACGTTCACTCGGAATTGATGAGAACGTGCTGCGCCTGCAGGTGGCTAAATATACTGCCGAGCGCCGGGAGAAAGAGGCGCGTGATGCAGAGCGGGCACGCAATCGTGTGGCTGCCGGACTCCCTGCAGAACCTGATCAGGAAGATATTGTGATACAATCTTCTGCCCCAGTCCGTCAGGCTGAGCCGGCCGCGAAGCCGATGAATAAATTCCTTATTCCATACGAACGTGACCTTGTGCGGTACGTGGTGAAGTATGGTATGATGTATTTATGCGACTGCCAGATAGATGAGGCAGGCAATACGCGCCCGATGTCGGTGATAGAGTACGTTGACTGTGAGCTGAACAATGACAACATCGTATTGTCCGATGATGGATTCAGGACCGTCTTTGAGGCTTCGCTTCGTGTGGCTTCGGATGCGTGGATGGATGACTGGACCCGCTTTTCGGCAGAGCTGGAGGTGAAGCGGGCAGAGATGCTCCGCGAAGGTACGGAGCGTATACGCACCTCGGCTGCCGATCTGTCTAACTTAGATGCTCTTGAACAGAAAATGTCCGAGGATGTGGCGGAGGAGATAGCTGCTATGGCCGATGACTTTTGCCAGCGATATATCAGCAAGCATCTGGTGTCGGCTATTGACGATGTGGTGCGTACGGTGTCAACCGACCTTGTGGCCCACAAGCATCAGCTCAGCAAAATACACACAAAATACGCCAAGATAGCCACAGAACGCGAACGGCTTGCCGAGCTTGTGCCCCACGCTGTCTATAACCTTAAGGAAGCTTTGGTGGAATGCGATATCCGCAACGTGATTGAGAATATCCGTGAAGCTTGCAAGGTCAATGACATCAAGCGCGTGGAACAGCTTATGCTGAAGCAAGCCGAGCTTAATGAAATTAAAAAGGAGCTGGCACGCTATCTGGGCGAGCGAGTGCTGTCGCCCAAGCGTTAGGAGTTGTTGGCGCAACCGGGGTTAACCGGCTGCGATCAGCATCAGTCCTACACGTTCCTGAAGTCCGAAGAGGAGGTTCATGGCATGTACGGCTGTGGCCGCCGAGCCTTTCAGGACATCGTCGATAGCGGTGGTTATTACCAGACGGTCGCCTATCTTCTGCAGATTTATGATACACTTCCCGGTACCGACCACTTCGCTGAGATTCGGGACAGAATCGGACAGGAATGTGAAGCTGTGGTCCTCGTAGTAAGTGTCGTATATATTGTTGAGTTCAGCTTCGGTCACGTTGCAGCGCAGATACATCACTACGGATATTCCACGGGTCCATCCGCCGGCTGTCACGACATAGAACATCGGGGAGCGGAAGCTGTTCTGGATTGATTTCAGAGTCTGTGTTATCTCACCGTTGTCCTCATGCTCGAGCAGTGCGAGAGCTTCGCCTGGTTCGGCGTCAGCGTCAGGAACTACGGCGCTGATGTGGATGTCGGCGTTGAGCATAAGGTGTTTGGCAAGCGGGAGCAGGCCGAGCAGAACGGCTGTAGCCATGGCTCCGGGCACCGCTGCGCGCGTGGCGCCACGAACCAGAGGCTTGCGGTTAAGTTCCGGCAGGGCATACACCCATGGCGATTCATCGCTGAGTGACGCCTGTGTGAAGTCGCCTGACAGATCTATCATCCGCAGATTTTCAGGAATCTGCCGTCCGGTAAGGTAGCGGAGGGCTTCCTGTGGAGTTGTCTGGCAGAGGAACAATACGTTTATATCGTCAAGATTGCCACGTGAGCAGAAACGCATATACGTTTCGCCACGCAGCCCCTTGTGAATCTGATGTATGAAAGCGCCTTCGGCCTCGGGGGCTTCCACCCATATGATTTCAACATCGGGGTGATTGACCAAAAGCTTGATTATTTCGCCTGCGGCAGCTGCTGTACCACCTGTTATGCCGGCACGTATCATGGTTGATTAAGGTTATGTGTGTGGTTTAGACAAATAGATTTTTGGCCGCTTCCATTATTTTTGCCGGTATTACGGAACAGAGAAGCTCGTATATCTTGCGTGGATCCGCGTCAGGTGCGATAGTGACGAATACGGTGTCGGCTCCGGCTACTGAACCGAGTATGCCGGGATGTGCGATTTCGTCAATGTCATATGCCACACCGCCTGCATAGCCGTTCCGGGTCTTTACCACAACGATAGGGCCCGAGCGGGTCACTGATACTATGGCTGCCTGGCGCACGGTGTCCATGGCGTGGGTGGCTACTTCATCGGCTGCGGTTCCATTGGCGGCAATTACATATCTGTATCCACCGAGTTCTGTGGCTACTTTTGATGTGCGCAGAGTCTTGAGGTCACGTGAGAGGGTGGCTTGTGTGACGGCACAGTCATGTTCATTGAGGAGCGCCATCAGTTCCTCCTGGCTGCCGACAGAATTGTGGAGAAGAATGTTCACAATTTTAGCTAACCTATTTTGACGTTTATTCATTGTGTTAGTATTTATGGTTTATGCAAATTTAATTCATTGTTTATAATAATCCAAAAAAGATTTAAGAAAGTGAAGGGTTGATGTGCGTTTTTTGTCAAAGCCTCCGGATTTGGGGATAAAAACAAATGGCCGCATCGGTATGATGCAGCCATTTGTATATGTTGAGCCTCCGGATATCATTCCGGCAGATGGTTCTATCGGCGTTATTTTAGAACAACTGTTCCTCGTAGCGGCGTGCGCCGTCCGATACGATAACGGGATAGATCTTCGGTTCGTGTCCGTAACGTTCGTTGAATTTCTTTGTGACGGTTTCAATAAAGTTGTCATAAAGAGAATCCTTGACGAGGTTCACGGTGCAGCCACCGAAGCCGCCGCCCATGATACGCGAGCCTGTCACGCCGCATTCGCGGGCAACGTCATTGAGATAGTCAAGTTCCTCGCATGATACTTCATAGAGTTTTGACATGCCTTCGTGAGTGCCGTACATGCAAGCTCCTACGGTTTCATAGTCGCCCTTGTTGAGAGCATCACATACATCGAGCACGCGCTGCTTCTCTTCAATTACATATTTTGCACGTTTGTAGTCCTCGGCGCTGATTTTGTCGCGGTTGGCATCGAGCATAGCCATGTTGGCATCGCGCAGAGTCTCGACGCCGAGCGTCTTGGCCACACGTTCGCAGCTTTCGCGGCGCTTGTTGTAGGGAGAGTCGACGAGCTCATGCTTCACGCGTGAGTCAACGAGCACGAGACGGTAGCCGTCGGGCTTGAAGGGGAAATATTCGAATTCCATCGAGCGGCAGTCGAGACGCATGAGGTTGTCCTTCTTGCCGAATACGGAAGCGAACTGGTCCATGATGCCGCAGTTTACGCCGCAGTAGTTGTGCTCGGTGCTCTGTCCGATTTTTGCGAGTTCCATGCGGGGGAAGCTGTTGTCGTTGAACAGGTCGTTGAGGGCATTGGCGAAGCAGCTTTCCAGAGCGGCTGATGATGACAGGCCGGCACCCAGGGGTACATTGCCTGCGAATACGGCATCAAAACCTTTCACACGGCCACCGCGCTTGATTATCTCACGGCATACACCGAATATATAGCGTGCCCACTGCTGTTTGGGAGCATCTTCTTCGTTAAGGCCGAATTCAACTTCTTCATCAATATCAAGGGAGAAAACACGTACGCGTTCAGTGCCGTTGGGACGGATTTCGGCCATGATGAATTTGTCAATGGCACCGGGGAATACGAAACCACCGTTGTAGTCAGTGTGTTCGCCGATAAGATTGAAACGTCCGGGAGCTACGAACAGAATGCCGTTGCCGCCAAAAAGTGATTCGAACTTCTTTGAAATTTTATCTTTCATGGATAAATAATAGGTATTAATGGTTTGTGATTTTTCTATTTAGCAAACTTACAAAAAATGTCGTTTCCATGAAATATCCTTTTGCCGAAATAAAACGTGAATATTGTTAAACATCCTTAATGAAAAAATTTTATTGCGAATCAGCTATTTTTAATGGGAATTAATAACTTTGCAGCCTCAAAAAATATGATTTGTAATGGAACCGTTGAAGCATGAATGCGGGATAGTTATGATAAGGCTGCGTAAGCCTTTGGAGTATTACAAACAGAAGTACGGCACTTACGGATATGGGCTTGCCAAGCTTTACCTGATGATGGAAAAGCAGCATAACCGAGGCCAGGAAGGTGCCGGAATAGGGGTGGTGAAGCTCAATTCCATACCGGGGCATGAATATGTGTGGCGCGAGCGTGCGCTTGGAGCACAGGCCATTCAGGAAATCTTCGCAACGGTCCATGAGCGCATGAAGGCCGACGATGTAGAGAGCATGTCAGTGGAAGAGGCTGATGCTCTGGCGCCGTTTGTCGGAGAAGTGTATATGGGACATCTGCGCTACAGTACTACAGGTAAAAGCGGTATCAGCTACGTGCATCCTTTTTTGCGGCGCAATAACTGGCGCTCACGCAATCTGCTTATGTGCGGCAATTTCAACATGACTAATGTCGACCGTATATTCCAGTCGGTAGTAGGGCGCGGACAGCATCCGCGTCTGTACAGCGACACCATAGTGCTCCTTGAACAGCTCGGTGACGCGCTTGACAAGGAGAACCACCGTATTTACCGCAAGTACCGCGATCAGTTGCGTGATCCGGAGCTGACCTACGCCATAGAACGTGACATAGACATGCGCAGGGTGCTTGAAGCCTGTACGCCGAATTGGGACGGCGGATATGTGATATGCGGTTCCACCGGCTCCGGTAGCGCATTTGTGATGCGCGACCCCAATGGAATCCGTCCGGCATTCTATTATATTGACGAAGAGGTGGTGGTGGCCACCTCGGAGCGTCCTGTCATCCAGACCGTGATGGGCGTGGACATCAATGATGTGCATGAACTTGAACCCGGCATGGCCCTGCTTGTTGGCAAGGATGGGTCGGTATCGGTCGACCGTATCTTGCCTGAGGGGCGTAATGAACGCTGCTCTTTTGAACGTATATATTTCTCACGTGGCAGCGATGCCGATATCTATCGTGAGCGGAAGGCTCTCGGACGCTATCTCGTGCCTGATATCGTGCGGGCCGTGGGCGGCGAGTCAATGATTGACCATGCTGTGTTCTCCTTCATCCCGAATACGGCGGAGGTTGCGGCGCTCGGTATGATAGAGGGTATCACCGAAGAACTTGATTCATACAAATGCGGTGAGATAATGGCTCTGTCGGAGCGGGGAGAGCTTGACCGGGACAGCCTGCGGCGCATCATGTCACGCCGCCCCAGAGTAGAGAAGGCTGTGATAAAGGATATCAAGCTGCGTACATTCATTGCAGAAGGTGATGTGCGCAATGACATGGCTACGCATGTCTATGATGTGACATGGGGTTGCGTACGGAAAGGTGAGGATGCGCTCGTGGTTATTGACGATTCGATAGTGCGCGGCACCACACTCAAGCAGAGTATACTGCGTATGCTGTCAAGGCTCAGTCCGCGGAAGATAGTAGTTGTGTCATCATCCCCGCAGGTGCGTTATCCAGACTATTATGGTATTGATATGTCACGCATGGGCGAGTTCATCGCTTTCCGTGCGGCGGTGGCTCTGCTGCATAAACGGGGTATGGCGCATCTGCTTGATGATACCTACCGCCGGTGTGTTGCCGCAGAGGGTACGGCAGAAGCGGAACAGTGCAATTTTGTCAAGGCGATATATGAACCGTTCACTGACCGTGAGATTTCGGCCCAGATTGCTGAGATGGTCAATCCCGGAGGTCTTGATGTGGAGATAGTTTATCAGACGTTGGATGGACTTCATAAGGCGGTTCCGGAAAATCCGGGCGACTGGTATTTCTCCGGCAATTATCCCACCCCCGGAGGCTACCGGTTGGTCAATCGTGCGTTTGTGAATTATTATGAAGGAAATATCGACAAACGTTAGATAAACGTATCGCGTCATTTGTATAATGGCGTGAAACAGGGCTTAGTAACAGAATTATGTCACATTTGTGTCATTAATGACACAAATGTGACAATTCGTTTAAGATTCTTGTGTTTCCAAAAAGTGACAGTTACTTTTGCATTGAACTCATTCGGAATGGAACTGTCTGTTCCAATGAAAAGCGATACTGCATTATGAAGAAAATCCTGTTATATACTTTTGCTGTTTTGCTTGTCTGTGCAGTAGTGTTCGGATGCATGGTGGTTTATAGCCATAAGTCGGCGCAATCCAATCTGACATTGGAGCAAGAAACTGATAATCTTGGCGTGATGCCCCTTTCTATTGACAATATAGTTGAGTTTGCTCCGGGGCTAAGGTTCCGTATCGATACAGGGTCATCGTCCAACACCATATCGCCTGAGTATCTGAAAATGCTGAAGGATATGGGCTGTCGGGTTGATTCAAGTTTCCGGCCCAAGATAATCAAATCGGCAATCGGTGAAAAGCGTATCACAACGCGTCGGTATACCGTGGACATTCCGGTAAATAAGTACAGGGTTATCACTGATTCGACAGGTGTCCGCACAGCTTCTGATCTTGACCCGGAGGAGCGGGTCAATACGGTGCTTAATGTCGATTTCGTGCCCACCAAGCCCGGAGAGAAGCCCCGCCTGGGGCTGCAGTTCATAAGAAAGTTCTATATGGAATTTCTTATAGATCTGCATGCTATACGGTTCTGGCGTAAAATGCCGGACAATTATAAGGAGATAGGGCAGATGTATGCCGAAACAAGTCCGCTATGGGAAGGTAAACGCTTCATGGATATGTCGATAAACGGTGAGAAGCATTCCTTTTTTATCAATACCTCTATGCCGCGTGTCAGCATCCTTATGCCTGAGGATATGGCTGGCGATGTCGATGGCGAGACGGTGTTCAACGATACCATCCCTTCTGTCCTGGGCGATCGTCCCGGCGTGATTGATTACAAGGTATGGGTAGAGTGGGGCAACCGTGGCGGCAATAATGTGGCTTTTTTCAGTTCTTATGGAAGTGAGCCTTTTGCTGTCAATCCGTTCTTTTTCCTGAAGCAGAACGCCGTGTTTGACTTTGAGAACAACCGTGTGTATATCCCGCCGGTATCAGCCCGCATACAGCGCACGCGAAGCAACGATATATTTGCAAGTAAATAACTCCCGGGCCTGCTCAGTTTAGCCTTTGGGTAGGCTGAATATGAATTCCAGGCCCCCGGCAGCTCCGTTTTGTGCCGAAATAGAGCCGTCCATAGCTGTAAATATCCTGCTGACAAGAGAGAGCCCGAGTCCGGAGCCTCCGTTTTTGCGTGACCGTCCGTTGTCCACTCTGTAGAACAGATCAAACAGACGGTCAAGATGTTTCTCCTCCACACCTATACCATTGTCGGAAAAAGAGAATATCATCTGTCCGTTCTCCTCTCGCAGCCAGTTGATTGATATGCGTGTGCCGTGGGAGTGTTTCACCGCATTGCCTATCAGATTATGCAGCGCATTGTTAAGCAAGGCTTCGTTGCCTGTCACGATACATCCATCCGGAATATTCATATCCAGCTCCATGCCGCCGGACTTATGGTTGTGCCTGACATCGTCGTATAGCCTGACCACAAAGTTGTGGAAGTCGAATGTGCGGAGATGTATTGCCACTTTGTTTTCCTGAAGACGCATCACGGTGTTCAGGTCGTCAATCAGTTCGGCCATGCGGTCTATATTCTCACTTGCGCGTGTGATGAACAGATGTTTCTGCTCTGCTGAGATATCGGGTTCGGTAAGAATGGTGTCCAGATACCCTTTTATGATGGCAACCGGAGTGTTAAGCTCGTGGCTTACGTTGATACCTATCTGCCGTTCGTGAACTGTTTTCTCATGCTCGGCTTTTATTTTCTCCCGGTATAGCAGGAGAAGCCGCTTTGATACCTCGCCGAGCTCGTCCTTTGAAAAGCGCCATTGTTCGATATCGTCAGGGAGATTGTTTGATGATATCATCTCTGCAAAATCGCGGAGGGCGTATACATTGCGGCATATTGCCTTTGAGCTTATATAGGCAAGTATGAATGAAAGAATCCCGAGCCCTATCATGGCTACCCACACCATAGAATCGACGCTCAGAAACTCACCTACCTCCCCTTTGTAAGGCAGCGCCGCGAAGGTATGGATGGACCCATCCCGGCTCGTTACGGAACTTATCATATATTTTGCCCCGAACATAGTCATGTCGTGCAGATATGTGGTGTCGCGTTTTGCCCATGTATCTTTGAACTCGGGCAGCAGTTCGCCCGTATCGTCATGTATCGGGATTGTGGGAGCCTTATTGTCAGCTATGATGTTGCCATTGCTGTCATATACCGTAAGATGCAGAGGGTCAAGTGTGGTCTGATTAGTGAACAGCTTTATGAAGTCAACGGTCCTTTGCAGATCGGCACCTTCCTTGTAGGCATCTATTACGGTTTTGTTGACATTGACCAGCCTGTTGCCAAGATTGTGGCTCAGGCGTTGCCGTTCGTGCGATACAAAGTATGACATTGTAAGCCCTATTATGAGCCACAGTAGTCCTACCAGAGGGAAGAATAATTTCCAGTGAAGACGTGTTACATGTTTTCCCGCCATTCGTATAGATGTTTCTTATGTGATGATGTATGGTCAAACTACAACAAACTCACCCCCGCCGCAGTTCACTCATCCCAATCTATTTTCGATTCAGATTGGGAGATATGGTTCAGGAGCACTCACGAAGCCTGATGTCAGACTTAGCGGGTGCTCCTGATGTTATGATATCTGTACCGCGCTTATGCGGGTATCAAGATGCTCGCATCACTTGATTGACGAATCAAGGAATTTGATGAATTCAGCTTCGTCCATGAAGCCTACATTCTGTGAAGTGGTACCATCGGGGTTGATGATAAGCACCATGGGGATTGAGCTTACATTGTACTGCTGGGCGAGCGCGGTGCATTCGTCCACGTCAGCTGTGGCAAACTGGGCTTTCGCTGCATACTTTTCAGCCACCTTATGATAGATGGGTTTGAATTTCTGGCAGGGACCGCACCATGTGGCGGAGAAGTCAATGACAATAGGTTTGTCAGTGGCTTTTACTTCTGATGACGGTGTGAGCACAGTCACGATGTCTGATTCGGCATTGGCTTTACCCTCAATGATGGTGGTGTCATTGGCGGCTGAATCAAGAATCATCTCAGTGTTGCCTTCGCTGATAGTGTCGGCAGTCACATTGTCGGTAGAGTTGCTGCTGTTGCCTCCACATGATGTCAGAGCAAGAGCGGCAGCTGCAAAAATGCTGATATAAAATGCTTTCATATTATCTTTTCGGATTTAGTTGTTGTCCGGGATCCATACATGGGTTATCTTGCCTATGTAGCGCGTGTGGAAGTCGCCATTGTACCAACGCTCCACAGTGGCGCTGTTCTTGAACCGTGCCGGGTCAAAATCATCGGAATAGAGCACTTCAGCCTCGATGACCAGTTTGGCACCGTCGAAGGTTATCTGTCCCGAGGGTAGCGTCATGGCTTCCAACCCGGGATAGTGCATCTTGTCAATGTCGCGTCCGCTGTATTTTCCCATGGCCGCAAGTATGGGGCGCATGCTGTCGGGGAAAAATGTCAGGGTGAAGCGGTTTTCACGCTCTATGTACTGATGCGTGAAACGCTGCGGACGAACCACACATTCCACTACATCGTCGCCCCACATTTCGCCTATCATGCCCCACGAGGCTGTCATGGTGTTGAAGTCAGCGGCAGTTCCGGCGGTTACCAGCATCCAATCCCGTGCAATGAGTTGCACGGGATTTTCGCTGATTTCAGTAGGTTTGATTTCTTTGAGTTTCATGTTGGATTAACAACTCAAGCTCCTTAAAGTTAGGCGAGAGCGCCGTTTGTTTTACGTACGGCAGCAGCGCTGGCTTCGAACAGAGCGCGTTCGTCGTCGGTGAGGTTGAACTCTACAACGCGTTCAATACCGTTCTTGCCGAGGATACAGGGAACACCTATGCAGATATCCTTCTGGCCATATTCGCCTTCGAGCAGAGCGGAGCAGCTGATCATTTCGCCGGTGTTGTGGATCACAGCTTTCACTACCTGAGCGGCAGCAGCGCCGGGAGCCATCCATGCCGATGTGCCGAGGAGCTTGGTCAGAGTAGCACCGCCTACCATTGTGTCGGCAGCCACTTTCTTAAGCTGTTCTTCGGGCAGAAGTTCTGAAGCGGGGATACCGCGGTGGGCAGCATAGCGCACCAGAGGAATCATGGTGGTGTCGCCGTGGCCGCCGATTACGATGCCTTCGACTTCGTTGGCGGGAGCGTTGAGCGCGAGGCTGAGGAAATATTTGAAGCGGGCGCTGTCGAGTGCGCCGCCCATGCCGATGATACGGTTCTTGGGCAGACCTGCTACCTTGTGGATGAGGTAGGTCATGGTGTCCATGGGGTTGGAGACGCAGATGATGATGGCGTTGGGAGAGTGCTTGAGCACGTTGTCGGTCACGCTCTTCACGATGCCGGCGTTTACGCCGATGAGCTCCTCGCGGGTCATGCCGGGCTTGCGGGGGATACCTGATGTGATGACAACGACGTCGCTGCCTTCGGTCATGGCGTAGTCGTTGGTTACGCCCTTGAGCACGGTTGACATGTGGAGGATGTTGGCTGTCTGCATGATATCCATAGCCTTGCCTTCTGACAGACCTTCCTTGATGTCGATCAGAACTACTTCGTCAGCTATTCCCTGGGTAGCCAGTACATTGGCACAAGTTGCGCCTACATTACCGGCGCCTACAACTGTAACTTTTGACATGTTTGTTATATTATTTGATTTAGGTATGTTATGACACAAAATTAATCAAATAATTTGATGTCGGATATGTTTTTAAGTTAAATTTTATTTCATTGCTTTTGAGCGGAATTCCTCAAGAGTAATTTGTCCTGCGAGGTAGTTGCGGTACAACTCTGCCATCTTTGCAAAGTCAGGCTCATCGATTATGGTTGAACCCTCTTATTGCATTTGCTTTTAATTTGTGTATATTTTAGAATTTTTGAATTCCTCAAGGGTGATTTCTCCTGCGAGATATCGCTTATAGCATTTGTATGCTTCTTTGATGTTGGGAAACTGGAATGAATTATCTCCACTTTCTATAGTTTTTTTTGCATATGAATTTGCCGCTTCCAAGTCGGATAATACCCTGTCGTAATTAGCGGCAGAGATCCCTTTTTCTATAGCCTCTTCTTTGGAAATGGTTACTTTAATCTGATTATTTTCTACTGTGAAGAATTCAAGCATGGTATAGCCTGTTCTTATAATCTCTTTCATTTCTGACGTTAGGGATCTATATTCCTCAATCGGTACAGCCAATATACGGGCATCCTCGATTTCTTCGGCTGTATAAGGCTTGTCTGGCGTTTTATTATCCGTTGGGTTTGTTGCTAATAAATACATGGGGAGCAACAACATTGTTAGAATAGATAGTAAGGTAGTTCTAAATTTGTTCATAATAATATCACGTTAGGTTAATAAGATAGTTGTGGATTGAATCCCGGTTGCAATTTAATGATTTGCTTGCGTTTATCCAAATTTTGAGGCTAAGAAAGCAGTAAATTATGCAGATGTGTAACTTGCTGATAATCAGGATGTGTTAGACGATGTTAGATTTTTAACATTTTAGTCTTTTGTAACCGGCTGAAAATCAGGGATGTTGAAAAGAGCGTGTTAGATGATGTTAGATTTGAAAAATCGCTGTATTTGTTAATTCCTATGTCGGTAATGACCTGAATGCAGCCGGCGGCTTGATATGTTAAATCGGGGCTTTACACTTTTTAATCTCTTTTAGCGATGGGTGGTGCCGACTTTCGGGCAACAGAGTTGTTCTTATTAGTGAGATTAGGATACGAGCCGGACTGGCAGCGCAGGCTGTCGCCGGCCGATGATGACAGAAGCGGACAATACTGATATTTGACAGGCTTTTTTAATCAACATCCCTCGTCCTTAATGCCGGGTAGTGATACTAAGTATTAGGGCTCTCATAAATAAATAGTTGAAACGGCGAGGAAGGGCCGCCCTGTGGGGCAGCCCTTCCTTTGGTTATGCTGGTATGTGTGTGGAGAAAACTATACGTTGAAGAGGAAGTGCATGATGTCGCCGTCCTGGACCACATATTCCTTGCCTTCGACAGCCATCTTGCCGGCGTCGCGCACGGCAGCTTCGCTGCCGAGCGTCACATAGTCGTCATACTTGATGACTTCGGCGCGGATGAATCCTTTCTCGAAGTCGGTGTGGATGATGCCGGCGCACTGCGGGGCCTTGCTGCCGCGGATGAATGTCCATGCGCGCACCTCGTCGGGTCCGGCGGTGAAGTAGGTCTGCAGGTCGAGCAGCGCGTAGGCGGCGCGTATGAGGCGTGCCACGCCCGACTCTTCGAGGCCTATCTCCTTGAGAAATTCCACGCGGTCCTCGTAGGTGTCGAGTTCGGCTATCTCACTTTCGGTCTGTGCGGCCACGATAAGCAGGCTTGAGCCTTCGCCCTCTATGGCTTTGCGTACAGCCTCGACATAGGCATTGCCTGATGCGGCTGAGGCATCGTCGACGTTGCACACATAGAGCACCGGCTTGGAGGTGAGCAGGAACAGCTCGCGGGCAAAGCGCTGCTCGTCGACGGTGTCGAACTCTACCGAGCGGGCGGGCTTGCCGGCATCGAGCGCTTCCTTGAAGCGGCAGAGCACCTCGTACTGCATCTTGGCCACCTTGTCGCCGCCGGTCTGGGCCTGCTTCTGTGTCTTGGCCATGCGGCTCTCGACGGTCTCGAGGTCCTTGATCTGGAGCTCGTAGTCGATGATTTCCTTGTCGCGGACGGGATCGACGGTGCCGTCGACGTGGGTGATGTTGTCGTCGTCGAAGCAGCGGAGCACATGGAGTATGGCGTCGGTCTCGCGGATATTGGCGAGAAACTTGTTGCCGAGGCCCTCACCCTTGCTGGCGCCCTTGACGAGGCCGGCGATGTCGACAATCTCCACAGTGGCGGGCACCACGCTGCGGGGCTTGCACATCTCCACGAGCTTGTTGAGGCGGTCGTCGGGCACGGTGATCACGCCCACGTTGGGCTCGATGGTGCAGAAGGGGAAGTTGGCCGACTGGGCCTTGGCGTTGGAGAGACAGTTGAAAAGAGTGGATTTGCCCACATTGGGCAGCCCGACTATTCCACATTGTAATGCCATATTATATATAAGAGTTTGTTTGTGTTTATATTATTGTCAGGTTGACTTTCTGTAAGGTCAGGAGAGGTTGGCTTTTTTAATGATCTGCTCCATGTTGTGGCGCAGGTCGCGCATCATGGCCATCACCGGAGTGATGATTGGCACGAATGGATGGTCGGCTTCCGGCACGAATATGCGCAGCCCATGTTTGTGGCATTCCACCTCCAGGCGGCGTCCCATCCACATAGGCTCGCCATCGATGTGCACCGGTCCGGGTTCGGGTCGCTCTATCGTGGCCTGTGCGGTGCGCATGGTGTGGATAAGCATGTTGCGCTCTATAAGCCCACTGAGCAGGTCTATGCCTACAAGAGCTGTGGTGAGCAGATTGCCATAGTGGATTATGGTGAGGTCAAGCAGTCCGTCGGTTATCGATGCGTGAGGTGCTATGTAGGCGTTGTTGCCATATTGCGAGGCGTTGCAGACCGCCACGAGGAAAGCGCGCTGGGTGAGCATCTGTCCGTTGGCGCTGATTATGTATTCCGTAGGCTTGAAGTTGATATACTCGCGGAATGTATTTTTGATATAGGTCATGCGCCCGCGCTGCTTGTCGGTGGCGAATTTCTCACTTACCGTGGCGTCAAATCCGGCACCGAAAGTGCAGAAAAACGGGCGTCCGTTGACAGTGCCGAAGTCGCAATCCTGTGTGAGTCCGTTTTCAATGATATTGACGGCGCCGTTGATGTCAAGCGGAATACCTATATGCCGGGCCAGTCCGTTGCCTGAGCCGCAGGGTATTATGCCGAGCGCCACTCCGGTGTGGCATAGGGCGGCTGCCGTTTCGTTGATGGTGCCGTCGCCTCCGGCCGCTATGACTGAACCGTAGCCTGCGCGTACGGCATTGTTGGCCAGGCGGGTGGCGTCGCCGCTGCCTGCGGTCCACGCCGTGTCGACGTTGATGCCGCGCATGCCCAGGCGGCTGCGCACGTAGCGGTCAAGCCCCTCCTTGTCGGCTGTGCCTGAGATAGGATTTATTATCAAAAGAGCGCGTTGCGAATCCATACGGCACAAAGATACTGAAATTTTCATTAAATTTGTACACTACATATTTAAGAGAGTGTTTAATAATATGACCAATCCACGTACTGACTACAGAGTTAAGCTGCTAATTTTCATTCTTATATTGCTTACGTTCCTGCCTTGGCTCGGACTATCGCCTTTCAATACAAAAGGGGAACCGCGCGAGGCCATAGTGGCCGTGTCGATGCTTCAGAGCGGCAATTGGGTGCTCCCCGTAAGCTTCGGCGCTGAAATACCCTACAAGCCTCCGTTTCTGGCGTGGTGCATAGCTCTGTTCTCTCTTCCGGCGGGTGAGGTTAGCGAATTCACTTCGCGCCTGCCGAGCGCATTGGCAGCCTCTGCAATGGCTATGATGATGTTCTGCTTTATCCGCCGCCGCACCGGGAGCATGGCGCTCGGAGCCTTGACGGCGCTGATCACGGTGAGCAATATCGAGGTGTGGCGTGCTGCCATGGCCTGCCGTGTGGATATGGTGCTCACGTTTTTTATCGTGGCCTCGCTTGTGTTGCTGTGGCGTTACCGCGACGGAGGCTACCGGGGGGTCCCGTGGCTGGCGGTGCTGTGCATGACATGCGCCGTGCTTACCAAAGGACCTGTCGGGATGGTGCTTCCATGCCTTGTGGCCGGAATCTACGGGCTGTTGCGGGGCGATCGTTTCCTGCCTCTCTTCCTGCGCCTTGTAGCGGTAGGCGTTGCGGCGCTGATAGTTCCCCTCGTGTGGTACTATGCCGCCTATCAGCAAGGGGGCGATGAATTCCTGCGGCTCGCGCTGGAGGAAAATTTCGGACGGATGACCGGAACCATGTCGTATGACTCGCATGTCAAGCCGTTGTGGTACAACTTTATGACCGTCAGCGTTGGTATGCTTCCATATACCCTTATGGCTCTTTTGGCCCTCGCTGCGGCGCACTATGCCGGAGTAAAGCCATTCTTCCGTGGCTGGCGTTCGTGGCGTAGAAAGCTGCGTGAAGTAGATGCCGTCAAGTTGTTTGCGGCGGTGGCTGTCATTGTCATCTTCCTGTTCTACTGCCTGCCCAAGAGCAAGCGAAGTGTTTATCTGCTCCCTATATATCCGTTCTTGTCATATTTTATGGCCATTCTTATACGATGGATGGCTGTGAAGGCCCCGCGCCTTCTTAAAGGGTGGTGCTGGATAGTGGCGCTCGGAGCGGTACTTGCCGGTGTGGCAATGATAGCTCTTCTTACAGGCCATGCCCAGGCTTGGGCTCCTATTCCTCTGGCGCCGGTCAATATGGCATGGCTCGCATGGATGCTTGCAGCGCTGGCTCTCTGCGCGGGGGTATATCTATGGTGTGCCATCTGGATGCGGCGTGCCGACTGGTGTGCGGGAGTCGCGGTGTTGACTCTGCTTGCCGCACTTTGGCTTACTGCCGGCGGCCTGCTGCCCTCTGTGCTGGGCGCTAAATCTGACCGTCCTGTGGCAGAGGATATCGAGCGTACGCTCCCCGCCGAGGCCCCGGTATACAGCTTTGTGTCGGAGGATATGCTGCGTTACTATACAGTCAACTTCTATATGCACGACCGTCTGCGGGTGTATGATATAGATCTTCCGCTCGAAGGCTATCTGCTCACGGGCGATGCCGATGTGGAGGAGTGGAACCGCATTTACGGCGATACATATAATCTGGTAGAAATGCGCCGCTGGGACCACAAAAGCTGCGACACCAAGCAGAGCCCGGTCCTGCTCCGCTTCGAAGTACGCCCAGAACTTCTCGCCGACTGATTCTGGAGTATTATATTTCGTATAAATATAACTTGCTGTTAGCCACTAAAAAAAAGTAGCGGTTAGCTTGCTTTTTGCGATTATTTTGGTTAACTTGCGGAAGTTAATCTTATAAAAAAGTGTTGCTATGAAACGATTGTTATTTTATTATGCTTTGAAAAAGTATGCCTTTATATGTATGGCTTTGCTTTTTTCTGTTATTCCTGTCCAAGGACGTGATGCTAATGGCGAAAAAGGAGTGTATGCTGAGATGGGTGCCGGATTTGATAATACGGGAGTAGCCGGAACATTTGGATATATTTCGCCTAAAGTAGGGTTTAAATTGAACCGGTTGCTGAGTTTTGGCGTGACAACTCGGTTTGATTTTGGGAAAAGCTATGAGAGTGGCAGCTATAATTCTTATGGTGGATTTGTTGAATTGTCAACCGGCAGTTTCCACGGCTTCTCAGGATTTGTGGATGTAATGGCTACCCATAATAGGCACTGTAATAATCGCGGTGTATTGGGGTGCGATGATTTCACTGAAATAGGATTGACACCCGGGATAAGGTATTCTTTACCATGGTATGGATTAAGCTTGAGCGTGAGATATGCCTTTATAGGATTCTCTGATAACTGGGAGCTGCTTAGTAAGCATGATAGAGCCGGTTGCTATAGTGATGGAAAGCTGCTCGTCGACGGACGATTCCGGCGGCTGGAATTCGCCGTGCGTTATACGTTCGGCTTCTGAATAACCGCGGTTAATGATAAAAGAAACAACGGATGCTCTCGCGAGCATCCGTTGTCACTTACACATAGTACTTAACGTCAGTGGATTTTTATTTGATGTCTAATTGGCACGTTATGAAAAAGCTTGTTTTAAGTATCGGTTCTCAGCCGATAACGATACAAAGATACTCAACTTTGGGGTAATAAAGCAAACCGTGAGGCTATGTAGACCGTACATGTAATATGCCTGTTGTTAAGCCGGGATGCGGAATATCGGAATTATTTAATCATCAAAAAGGGCTATGCCGTGCTTTCATGATAGTATCATGGCGAAAAAAGTCACAAAATGATATGCTCCTAAAAAACGTTAAATGTTAAAGAGCGCGAGGATGAATAAAAGCGGAATTTTCTTTGATGGTATTGAGCATTATTGCTAATTTTGCAGCCGTAAAGCTTCAGAATGTTGCAATACGATTCATTTATGGAAGAAATTCTTTTCACCAAGATGCACGGAGCCGGCAATGACTATCTGTATGTCAATTGCATGGATAGCGTGCCTTCCGATATCCCGCAACTCGCAATGGATATGAGCGACCGTCACAAGGGGGTTGGCGCTGATGGATTGATTCTGATAATGCCCTCGGATGTTGCTGATTTCAGAATGCGGATGTTCAACGCCGACGGCTCCGAGGGGCGTATGTGCGGAAATGCCAGCCGCTGTATTGCAAAGTATGTTCATGACTATGGATTGACCGATGCCACAACCGTCACGCTCGAAACTCTGTCGGGCGTCAGGACGCTCGTGATGCATCCGGATGCTGACGGGGATGTCGGTATGGTGACGGTGGATATGGGTGCTCCTGTTCTTGAAGCAGCGCGTGTGCCGGTAGAGTGCGGCTCGGAGCGTATGCTGCGTCAGCCTGTAATGACTTCGGCGGGCGAGCTGGAGATTACAGCCGTATCGATGGGCAATCCGCATGGAGTGATTTTTATTGACACACCGGTGGCCGACTTTGATGTCCACGGTGTGGGGCGCGAATTGGAATGCCATGCTATGTGGCCCGACAGAGCAAATATAGAATTTGCCCGGGTGCTTTCCGACACTGATATAGAGATGCGTGTATGGGAGCGTGGTAGCGGCGAAACGCTGGCCTGCGGCACCGGAGCATGTGCCACGGCTGTGGCGGCATCGCTCAGCGGCCTGACTTCCCGGGAGGTGACGCTCCATCTGCCCGGAGGCGACCTGAAGATACGGTGGGACCGAAGTACTGACCATGTGTTCATGACCGGTCCGGCCGCAACAATAATGGAAGGACGATATTTTAGGAAATAATGATAAAGATTAATGATAACTTCACCCTGCTGTCTGCTTCGTATCTCTTTTCGGAGGTGGCCCGCAGGGTGTCTGCGTTTAAGGAGGCCAATCCTGATGGCGAGCGTGTGATAAGTATGGGCATCGGGGATGTGACCCGCCCTATATGCCATGCGGCTATCAGCGGTATGCTTGAAGGAGTGAGGCAACTGTCGGAAGAATCCTCGTTTCATGGCTACGGCCCGGAGCAGGGTTATGCTTTCCTGCGCGAGCGTATAGCCGAAGTGGACTATCGTGAACGTGGCATAGAGATGTCGATTGATGAGATATTTGTGAGCGACGGGGCTAAAAGCGATACCGGCAACATCGGCGATATCCTTTCGCCAGCGTGCCGTGTGGCTGTCACTGACCCGGTCTATCCCGTATATATTGATACGAATGTCATGGCCGGCCGTGCCGGAGAGCGTGGTGCCGACGGATGCTGGAGCCGGATAGAGTATCTGCCATGTACCGCAGCCAATGGTTATATCCCCGCGCTACCGGTGAATGAACCGGATGTGATATACCTCTGCTTTCCGAACAATCCTACCGGGACATCGCTTACGCGTGAGCAGCTGAAGGTGTGGGTCGACTACGCATTGGCGCATAATGCCCTGATACTGTTTGACTCCGCGTATGAAGCATACATCACACGTCAGGATGTGCCACACAGCATATATGAAATAGAAGGTGCGCGCCGCTGTGCCATAGAGTTCCGCAGTTTTTCCAAGACAGCCGGGTTTACCGGCGTGCGCTGCGGCTACACTGTAGTACCGCATGAACTGAAGGGGGTTGACTCCGCGGGACGTGAGGTGAGCATGAACCATCTGTGGAACCGCCGCCAGTGCACTAAATTCAACGGTGCGTCATACGTGGCGCAACGTGCTGCCGAAGCGCTCTATACTCCGGAGGGGCGTAGTCAGGTACGTGAGGTGGTTGACTACTATATGCGCAATGCATCGCTTCTCCGCGAGGGATTGCAATCGGCCGGAATAGAGTGTGTGGGTGGAGTCGATTCGCCATATATATGGCTCAGTACTCCGGGAGGAATGTCGTCATGGGACTTCTTCAGCCTGCTTCTTGAGCGGTGCCGTGTGGTAGGTACTCCCGGTGTAGGATTCGGTCCTGCCGGCGAAGGATGTTTCCGCCTGACGGCATTCGGCAGTCATGCCGACACCATGGAGGCTGTGCAGCGTCTGTCAAGATTATCGAATTAAAAAAACAATAGATTATAGATTAACGTGTATGTCAAGTTTGAGATTTAAGGTTGTTGATGAGGCTTTCAACCGTAAAGCCGCACCGGTAGAGATACCGGCAGAACGCCCTGAAAAGTATTATGCCAAGTTTGTGTTCAACCGTCAGAAGATGTTTGAGTATCTTCCGGCTGCCACATATGCGGCTCTTATCAATGCCATTGATAATAAGGAGCCGCTTCCGCGCGATGTAGCCGACAGTGTGGCCGAAGGTATGAAGAAGTGGGCTATTGACAATGGCGCACGCCATTATACCCATTGGTTTCAGCCTCTTACCGAAACTACCGCGGAGAAGCATGACAGCTTCGTGGAGCATGACGGCAAAGGGGGTGTGCTTGAAAAGTTTACCGGAAAGCTGCTTGTGCAGCAGGAACCTGACGCATCGAGCTTCCCCAACGGCGGTATCCGCAACACATTTGAGGCGCGAGGTTATTCGGCATGGGATATCTCCTCTCCTGCTTTCATCATGGGCAATACCCTCTGTATCCCTACTATCTTTATAAGCTATACAGGTGAGTCGCTTGACTATAAGACTCCCTTGCTGAGGGCTCTTAACAGTGTTGACCGCGCGGCTACGGCTGTGGCTCGCTTCTTCGACCCGGAGGTGAATCATGTGAAGTCATATCTGGGCTGGGAGCAGGAGTATTTTCTTGTCGATGAGGCTCTCTACTCGGCACGTCCCGACCTTATGCTCACCGGACGTACGCTCATGGGGCATGAAAGCGCCAAGAACCAGCAGCTTGAGGACCATTATTTCGGAGCCATCCCCTCGCGCGTGGAGGCTTTCATGCTTGACCTCGAAATAGAGTGCCATAAGCTTGGTATACCCGCAAAAACACGTCATAATGAGGTGGCTCCCAATCAGTTTGAGCTTGCTCCGATATTTGAGGAAACCAATCTTGCCAATGACCACAATCTGCTTCTGATGTCGCTGATGGGAGAGGTGGCACGCCGCCATAACTTCCGTGTGCTGCTGCATGAAAAGCCGTTTGCCGGTATCAACGGGTCGGGTAAGCATAACAACTGGAGCCTCGGTACCGACAAAGGTGTCCTTCTGTTCAGCCCCGGACGTACACCGCGTGAGAATCTGCAGTTTGTTACCTTCGTGGTCAATGTGATGGCAGCCGTTCACCGTCATAACGGATTGCTTAAGGCAACTATAGCTTCCGCCACTAACGCACACCGTCTTGGAGCCAATGAGGCTCCCCCCGCCATAATATCGATATTCACCGGCTCGCTGCTGGCTGACATACTTGACCGCATTGAAAGCAGCACGAATGATGAACTCGCTGACCTGTCGGACAAGGAGGGTATGCGTCTGGATGTGTCGCAGATACCTGAAATACTCGTTGATGCCACGGACCGTAACCGCACGTCGCCATTCGCGTTCACGGGCAACCGTTTCGAATTCCGCGCCGTGGGCTCGAGCGCCAACTGCGCGTCGGCCATGCTGGCCCTGAACTCGGCTGTGGCTGTGCAGCTTCAGGAATTCAAGGAAAAGATCGATGCGCGTGTTGCCGGCGGAGAGGAGCTGCGTCACGCTCTGCTTGAGGAGATCCGTATTCTTATCCGTGAGTCACGTCCCATACATTTTGATGGAAATGGCTACAGCGATGAATGGAAAGAGGAGGCTGCCCGTCGCGGACTTGACTGCGAGGCAAGTGTTCCGCTGATATATGACGCTTATCTGAAGCCTGAGTCGATAGAGATGTTCCGCAAGGCTGGTGTGTTCAGCAAGCTTGAGCTTGAGGCGCGCAACGAAGTCAAGTGGGAGATGTTTACGAAGAAAGTGCAGATTGAGGCCCGTGTATTAGGCGACCTGGCTATTAACCACGTTCTTCCGGTGGCCACACGCTATCAGTCGGTGCTGCTTGACAATGTCTCAAAAGTAAAGTCGCTTTTCCCGACTGAAAAAGCTGACAAGATAGCCGGTCCGGATATGGACACCATAGAGAAATTAGCTGAGCATTCACATATCATAAAGGCCGAGACTGAAGCCATGGTTGAGGCACGCCGTGTGGCCAACCGCATCGAATCAGAGCGTGAGAAGGCCATAGCCTATCATGATACCGTGATTCCCCGCATGGAGACTATACGCTACCATATTGATAAGCTTGAGCTTATGATTGACAATGAGATGTGGCCGCTCCCCAAATACCGTGAGCTGCTGTTCATCCGTTAAGGCGGCGTGTCACATTTCCGTCCGGGCCGATTGATATTTTTTCTTCATCGATCAGAGTCCGGATTACAGGAATTATGACATCGGCACGTACTCCAAGCTGAGCGGCCATGTAAGCTGTTGTGTGACCGCCCGGCTGTGATGACAGATACAACACACCTTCGGAAATCCGATGAATATCATCGCTTCCGGAGGTGTGCTTTTTTTTCTTAGCCCGGCATACATCGCATTTGCCGCATTCCGGAGCGTCGGGTTCGCCGAAATATCTGAGCATGCCAGCCACACGGCAATGTGCGTCGTCATATACAAAGCTCTTCATAGCCTCGATGCGCCGCTCCAGCCGCTGTTTCATCACTTCGTAGACAGCCTTGGGCATATCCACGTGCTTTGGAAGCTCACGTGAGGTGGTGTAATATATATATGGTGTGGACTTGCGCGGCACGTAGTGGAGCACGTGCAGACGTCCGAGTTTGAGCAAGGATTCGTATATCTGCTGTTCGTTAAGTCCGAGCATGCGGGCAAGTCGCCCCTCGGATATATATACGTAGTCGGCAAATAGTCCGGTATAATTGCGCAGAAGCAGTTGTAGCACGCTGTCAGTGACATCGTCAGTCAGCAGATTGTATAATTCCTGACGCTGCGTTATTATCATCACGCGTGAGCGCGTGGTTATCTCATCGACATACTCCAGATAGCCGGCACGGGTAAGCAGCAGCAGTGCATTGCGTGTCTGTGTAGGCCGGGTGCCGAAGCGCTCGCAGAAAAGATCGAAATTGAATTCATACACCATGTTGTAGCCTGACCCTACGGCAATATCAAGGAAGTTGCCGGCCAGCTCGTAGATACGGCGAATGAATTTCTTTTCAGGAAATGACTCCGCTATGCGGCGGGTGAGCGTGCCTTTATCGTGCGAAGATGCTATTATGACAGCGTAGGCCGGGAGTCCGTCGCGTCCTGCACGCCCGGCCTCCTGATAGTACTCCTCAAGTGATGACGGGAGGTCGATATGTGCCACTACCCGGACATCAGGCTTGTCAATGCCCATACCGAACGCGTTGGTGGCCACCATCACGCGTGTGGTTCCTGCCTTCCACAGCTCCTGGCGTTCGCTCTTCTCTTCGGCCGAGAGTCCTGCATGGTAGAAGTCGGCGCTTATACCTGCGCGGCGTAGCTCTTCGGCCGTTTCGCGCGTACGCTTGCGCGAGCGCACGTAGACTATGGCAGTTCCCGATGTGCCTGACAGTACCCTTATGAGCATGCCGAGCTTGTCATCGGTATGTCTTACGATATATGACAGATTATCGCGCGAGAAGCTTTTGGCAAATACCTTATATCCCTCACGGAACCCGAGCTGCATCCGGATGTCGGCAGCTACCTCAGGGGTGGCCGAGGCTGTGAGAGCCATTACCGGAACGTCGGGATAAAGCTTGCGCAGCTGTGCTATGCGCAGATATGAGGGGCGGAAGTCATAGCCCCACTGCGATATGCAGTGGGCCTCGTCGACCACGATAAGGCTTATATCTATGGTGCGCAGCCGGTCGATGAATGATTTTGACTGTAGCTTCTCAGGCGAAAGATAGAGCATTTTTATTTTGCCCAGCGTAGCACGGTCAAATGCCAGATTCTGTTCCGAACGGGTCAGTCCGGAGTGGATGGCCGCAGCCCTTATGCCGTGGGAGGCCAGATTGTCAATCTGGTCCTTCATCAGTGATATAAGCGGGGTGACCACCAGTGTCAGATGTGGCAGAAGCAGGGCCGGAATCTGGAATGTGAGCGACTTGCCTCCTCCGGTAGGAAGAAGTCCTAAAGTGTCATGTCCGTCAATGACGGAGGTTATTATATCTTCCTGAAGCGGACGGAAGGAGGAATATCCCCAGTATTTCCGGAGAATGTCAACCGGCGATGGCATCAGCGCACAGGGTGAATGGCCTTTATCAGCAGCTGGAAGGCGTCAGAGTTGCTCTGATGCTTGTTCTCCTCGATGGTGTAGCAGATATCAAACGGTTTGCGGGCATGTATATGCTCGAAATGCTCGGCCATATTGAATGCTATCCCGTTGAGTACCTTGCCCGGAGGTGTCGTCGACAAGTTCGAGCTTGATATGCTCAAGGTTGCGGCCCACGAGCTTGCTTGTGCCGAAATCCTTCACGCGCGTGTGCAGAACACCGGCTTCTGGTTGCCCGGCCCGAAGGGGTTGAACTGACGCAGAGTGCGGATAAATTCGTTTGATATGTCGCCAAACGATATGTTGGCGTCAATGTCAAGCTGCGGGGTGAGCTGCTGCGGCAGGATGTTGGCTGCCACATATTCCTCAAACCGGCGTGTGAATTCCGGAATGTTCTCCTCCTTGAGCGACAGGCCTACGGCATAGGCATGGCCGCCGAAGTTCTCAAGCAGATCGCGCGACGATTCTATGGCTTTGTATATGTCGAAACCCTGTACAGAGCGGCTGGAGCCTGTGGCGAGTCCGTTTGACCGTGTCAGCACTACAGAAGGTTTGTAGTAAAGCTCGGTGAGGCGGGAGGCCACGATGCCTATTATGCCTTTGTGCCAGTCCTTGTTGTAGATTACTATGGATTTCTTGTCGGATGTCGATTCATAGCGCCCTTCAAGTATGGCGTTTGCCTCCTCGGTGATCCGTTTGTCGAGTTCCTTGCGGTCCTTGTTGTACTGGTCGATGGCTTTCCCCTTTTCATAAGCGTCGGCCACATCGCGGGCCACAAGCAGCTCCACAGCCTCGCGTCCGCTCTGCATGCGTCCGGATGCATTGATGCGCGGGCCGATCTTGAATATCACGTCGGATATGGTGATCTCACGTCCGGAGAGTCCGCAGATGCGTATTATGGCTCTCAGCCCCATGTTAGGGTTGGTGTTCAGGCGCCGCAGCCCATGGTAGGCCATTATGCGGTTCTCGTCGACCATCGGCACAATGTCGGCGGCTATGCTGACGGCAACCAGGTCGAGCATCCCCTCAAGGTCGGAGGTGTCGATGCCGTTGCTTTTGGCAAATGCCTGCATGAACTTGAATCCCACGCCACATCCCGACAGGTGGGAGCAGGGGTAGGTGCTGTCCTCAAGCTTCGGGTTGAGGATGGCTACAGCATCGGGAAGTTCATCGTCAGGCACATGGTGGTCGCATATGATGAAGTCAATGCCGAGAGTACGGGCATATTTTATCTCCTCGATTGCTTTGATTCCGCAGTCAAGGATAATGATAAGCTTCACTCCCTGTGCGGCGGCGTAGTCGATGCTGCGCTTCGATATGCCGTAGCCCTCGTCGTAGCGGGTGGGAATGTAGTACTCGATGTTTGAATAGAAGTTGAGCAGATATTTGTACACGAGAGCCACGGCCGTGGTTCCATCCACGTCGTAGTCGCCGTATACCATTATTCGCTCTTTGGCCCCCATAGCCTTGTTGAGGCGGCCCACAGCTTTGTCCATGCCGGGCATCAGGAAGGGATCATGCAAATCTGCAAGCGATGGGTGAAAGAATTTTCGTGCTTCTTCCACCGAGCGTATGCCGCGTTGCGCCAGTAACTCGCTGACAGGCGGTATGGCGGCATAGCGCTTAGCTAATTCCGTCTCCGCTTTTTTCTCTTCTGAAGTAAGGGGCAGGTAATTCCATTTACTTGTCATTTATGTAGTTTTTTTTCTTTTTTTCTCAGTCACGTAATGCACGAATCCTGCTCTAAGGGATGGATTCACGCATTGACGGTCGTCACACGGTTATTGTCTGACAAGTGCCGGCCTTGGGAGAGAGTGTGCGCGATATTACATCGCACGGCCTGAGTCAGAGCCATTATGGACGCCGTCTGCCAAAGTTGGCAGGACGCTGCCGGAAAATTTAGCGCGGTGGCAAGTAACCGCAGCAGAGGGGAGGGGCGGATGGATTACTTTATGGGTCAACGCTTTAAGGTACGGCAAGCCCCTAATATGCTAACTTCATGCAAAATTAACAAAAATAATTTCAATTTACTTGTGATTATATGTTAATTATTCCTTTGTAATGTGTACATCCATCTGCGGGAAGGGGAATGACAGCCCATGGCGGGGAAGTTCGTTGTAGATGCGCTCGTTGAAATCGTAGTAAACGCTCCAGTAGTCCTTTGACTGCACCCATGCGCGGGCGGTGAGGTTGATGCTTGAGTCGGCCAGTTCGGAGAGCGCTACGGTGGGGCGGCGGTCAATGGTGGGTGTGAAAGCCTTTATCTTTGTCTCCTCCTCCATGCGCATGGACTCGAGCCGCGACTTCAGGTCGGAATGCTTGCGGTGGAACATACGGTAAAGCAACGAACGTTTCCTGGGGGCTGCCTCAACTTCCTCATCAGTTTCCTGGTTGCTATGCTGCCGGCTCTCTTCGTCAATGCGGTCCATACGGTCCTGCTCGAGGGTCTGCTTCACAATGCGGTCGTCGGCACTGAAAAGGTCAAGGATGGTCCGCCGGGCCACCTCCACATCATCGCCATAGCTAAGCGCTACGGTCCATTCCACACGCCGGTAGTCCTCGCGGCTCCAGTTGTTGATGCTTCCGGTAGAGAGACCGCCGTTGGGGATTATTATCGATTTGTTGTCAGGGGTGCAGATGATGGTGTGGAATATCTGTATCTCTGTAACGGTACCGGCAAATCCCTGTGCTTCGATATAGTCGCCAATCTTGTAGGGTTTGAGCAGCAGAATCAGTACTCCGCCCGCAAAATTCTGGAGAGTTCCGCTCAGGGCCATACCGATGGCCACACCGGCGGAGGCAAACAGCGCTATGAATGAGCTGGTATTTATCCCGAGAATACCTATTACGGTGACGATAAGGATGAAATACAGTACTATGCGTATCAGGCTGAGGATGAATGTGCTGAGCGAGCGGTCGACATGCCGGCGGATCATTATGCCCGCAACAAGCGTGTAGAGCTTACGTATGATGAATTTTCCTACGTAGAATACGAATATGGCTATGGCAAGTGATATGGCGAATTTAGCCAGATCGTTGGCCAGTGAGTTGATCAGATCATCGAACGGCATGGTCTTCAATGTCTGAAGGCTCTCTTTTACTGTGGGGATTGAATCTGTAAGTTCGGGCGCTGCGGCCGTTGATAAGTCAGGAAGTGTTATCATGTTCAGTTTGCTAAAATCGGATGGTAACTAACAACATCTTTATACCACTGCAGGTTCATGTAGCCCCAGGATTGGCTGATAAGTCCCGTGGCGGTCACTATATTGGTGCCGAGTCCATTGTGGTTGGTCATGTCGAGGTAATAGCTTGTCGGGGTAGCGTAGGCGGTGGTGACTGTCGACGCAAATGCCTTTTCCCATGCATCGGCCAGAGCCTGGGGTGCGGAAAGTGCCCGTATATAGTGGGCCATGTCGTAAGCTCCGGCCGGCACCACCGATTTACGGAAGAATGGTACAGGGACATAGCTGTCCGAAGGAACGGCTCCGGTGGCAAGTATGGCACGTGTGGCGGAAGCCAGCTCCGTTAGTCCGTCGGTGTTTATCACGGAAATGGTGCATGAATTGAACGAGGCTGCATCGGAAAGATAATAGTCGTAAGTGTTCTTTGCCGCCTGCTTCATGCCCTGTTGCTGATCGAAAAAGCATGGTACGTTCTTGTCGTAGGGCATACCTTCGAGAGGTAATTCAGTGGCTGAGGCCACTATCTCTCCGGCATTGTGGCGCAGCTCGTAGGCTACTTCTACCGTAGCCATCAGGCAGCAGTCGAAGTAGATGAAGTCAAAGTAATTGCCTGATAGGCCGCGGGCAAGTTCGGGCATGGTCATGGTGTAGCCATTCTGCGAGCCGTATGAAAGAGTGGTGGCTCCGGAGTCATTCCCTGGCATCCGTTTGCCATCTTCGAGCCATCCTGTGCCGTGGCTCCAGAGAACCAGCCCGTACGATTCCGTGGGCGACATCTCTTTAACCGTGCTTATCACGCTGTTCATACGTGAAACGGATACGGAGTTCTCAGCTTCGGAGTCGGTATATGACGCCAGAATTTTTTCAGAGCCGTCAGGCGAAATCTCTTTCAGTATCGGATTGCTCTGGTATGGAGCGTGGTACACAATCAGGCGATAGTCGCCGGAGAGTCCGGTGATGGAGCGCATGCCCTCTTTCATCTCGGCTATATCCTTGGAGTCGAGGGATCTTAACCCCAAATCGTTGTCGGCTATCATGTAGACCAGCACGGTACGGGATACTGATTTTACAGGAGGCGTAGGCTCATCCTTTGAGCATCCTGTCAGCAGCAGTACCGACAGCAGTATAAGGGCTGACTGGAGCAAATGTGATATATGTGATTTCATTCTATGCAGTTGTTGCGTAATGTTAGTGCAAAGGTACTTAATTATATAGCCTTGTCAAAATGCGATAAGAGGCATTTAGTAACATTTAGCGATAAAAAAAGATAAAAAACGTCGTTGGTTATGTAAATTCTTTTATCTTTGCGGTATTGAAAATCAATTTTTAAAATCCAGTACCAAAATGATTAACTCCAAACCTTACGTTATCGGTATCGATATGGGCGGTACCAATACTGTGTTCGGCGTGGTTGACGCACGTGGTGTGGTCCTCGCCAGCAATTCGATCAAAACTCGTAAACATTCCAAGATAGAGGATTATATCGATGAACTTTACACCGAAACTCTTCGTCTGATGAAGCAGCTTGATGTGGAGGATAAGATTTATGGAATCGGTGTGGGTGCGCCCAATGCCAATTACTTTACCGGAATGATTGAGGACGGTGTGAATCTGCCTTGGCCTACCCCGGTGCCTTTCGCACGCATGCTGAGCGATAAGTTCGGTATCCCTGTAGCCATTACAAATGACGCTAATGCAGCAGCTATCGGCGAAATGACCTACGGTGCAGCCCGCGGTATCAAGGATTTCATAATGATAACACTCGGCACCGGCGTTGGCAGCGGTATCGTGATCAACGGACAGATGGTGTACGGTCATGATGGTTTTGCAGGCGAACTTGGCCATGTGATTGTTAAGCGCAACAATGGCCGTCTGTGCGGATGCGGACGTACCGGATGTCTTGAGACATATTGCTCTGCCACAGGTGTGGCTCGTACAGCCCGTGAGTTCCTGGAACTGAGCGAAGAGCCCTCGCTCCTGCGTGAGATTCCTGTAGATGAAATAACATCAAAGGATGTTTATGACGCAGCCATGAAGGGCGACGTGATAGCTAACCGTATATTTGAATATACCGGCAATATCCTTGGCGAGGCTCTGGCTGACTTCACTGCCTTCTCTTCGCCTGAAGCATTCGTTCTGTTCGGAGGTCTTGCCAAATCAGGCGAGCTCCTTCTCCGTCCGCTGCGTGAATCAATGGAGAAGAACATGCTCAGCATCTACAAGAACAAAGTGCGCGTACTTCCCAGCGAACTTAAGGAGGCTGATGCCGCTATTCTTGGTGCAAGTGCTCTTGGTTGGGAAGCAAAGCCCGCCACTATCACCATGGCAGCTCCTGCCAGCGCAGCCCCTGCAGCTCCCCTGGCTTGATAACGTCAGAAAAATAATTGCATATAAGCGCCCGTTGCCTTCCGCAGGTACGGGCGCTTTGCTTTTGAGCTACTCGTAGCATTATTATTTGATAACTACATGAAATTCCCTTACCTTTGCAGTGCTTTTTAAGAAAATTAGTTATCTCATCGATTACATAACATGGAACGCAAAGTAAGAGTAAGATTTGCACCCTCGCCCACAGGACCACTTCATATTGGAGGCGTGCGTACCGCACTATATAACTATCTGTTTGCCCGCCGTAATGGCGGCGACATGATACTCCGCATCGAGGATACCGACTCCCAGCGGTTTGTGCCGGGGGCCGAGGACTATATCAACGAGTCGCTCGCATGGCTCGGCATCAAGATTGACGAAGGTGTGCGCGAAGGTGGCGCCTACGGCCCCTACAAGCAGAGCGAGCGTCGTGACATATACCGTAGCCATGTCAAGATGCTTCTTGATGCCGGCAAGGCTTATCTTGCTTTTGACACGCCCGAAGAACTTGAAGCAGCCCGTGCCGCCACTCCTAACTTCCAGTATGATGCCTCAACACGCATGGGCATGCGCAATTCTCTTGCGCTTCCTGCCGAAGAGGTGCAGCGTCTGCTTGATGAAGGGGCCAAATATGTGGTTCGATTCCGTATTGAGCCCGGACGCGATGTCACTGTCGACGATATGCTGCGTGGACCGGTGACTATCAATTCACGTGTGCTTGACGACAAAGTGCTTTACAAGAGCGCCGACGACCTTCCCACATATCACCTGGCCAACATCGTCGACGACCATCTGATGGAGGTGACCCACGTGATCCGCGGTGAGGAATGGCTCCCTTCGGCTCCGCTGCATGTGCTTCTTTACGAGGCTTTCGGCTGGGCCGACACAATGCCCCGATTCGTGCACCTGCCCCTGCTGCTCAAGCCCGACGGAAAGGGAAAGCTCTGCAAGCGCGACGGCGACCGTCTCGGATTCCCCGTGTTCCCCCTCGAATGGCACGACCCCAAGAGCGGGGCGATATCATCGGGCTACCGCGAGTCAGGCTATCTGCCCGAGGCTGTGGTCAATTTCCTCGCCCTCCTTGGCTGGAACCCCGGCGACGACACCGAGATAATGTCAATGGATAGGCTGATAGAACTCTTCTCGTTTGACCACTGCTCACGTTCAGGTGCCAAATTCGATTTTGAAAAGGGTAAATGGTTCAACCATAAGTACCTTCAGGAGAAATCTGATGACGAGCTCGCGCAGATGTTCAAGCCTGTCATGGCTGCCAACGGCTGCGATCCGGCCGCGTTCGACGATTCGTACATAGCCCGTGCCGTAGGAATGGTGAAGAGCCGCATCAACTTTGTGAGCGATCTCTGGGCACAGGCACGTTTCTTCTTCGTTGAACCTGAGTCATACGATGCCAAGGCTGTGAAGAAGCGTTGGAGTGAGGAAATGCCCCGCATCATGTCGGAACTTATCGAGGTGCTTAAGGGTCTTGATGATTTCTCGTCGGCTGCCGCAGAACCTGTAGTGCTCGGATGGATAGCCGATAAGGGTTATCACCTTGGCAATGTGATGAATGCATTCCGTCTTACAGTGGTAGGGGAGTGCAAAGGTCCGCACATGTTTGACATCACCGAGCTCCTCGGTTGTGAGGAGACAGTGCGCCGAATCCAGAAAGGCATCGACAGCATAAAGCTTCCGCAGTAAAGGAATGAATCCATTATATAATCTGGGTATCCGGCTTTACGGGGCCGGAATACGTTTGGCGGCCCGCCGTGACGGTAAGGTCGCAAAACTTGCCGCAGGGCAGGCTGAGGCATTGTCACGGCTGAAAAGCATGGTAGAGCCTGGCGCCCGGTATATCTGGATTCATGCGGCATCGCTCGGCGAGTTTGAGCAGGGGCGTCCGCTTATTGAAAAAATCAAGCGGGAGCAGCCGGAGCTGAAAGTATTGCTCACCTTCTTCTCACCCTCGGGCTACGAAGTGAGGAAAAACTATCCTGAGGCTGACATAGTGCTGTATCTGCCGCTTGACACTCCGGGCAATGCCCGCATGTGGCTTGAGACGGTCAGGCCTGAAGCTGTGATTTTTGTGAAATACGAGTTCTGGGGCAACTACCTTACGCAACTGAAGCGCGCCGGTATTCCGGTATATCTCATATCGGCCATATTCCGCCCGGGACAGATATTTTTCCGTCCCTGGGGAGGGATGTTCCGCCGCATGCTCCGCTGCTATACACATCTGTTTGTGCAGGACGAACGCTCGCGTAAGCTCCTGGCCGGCATAGGTGTCGATAATGTGACAGTGGCCGGCGATACACGCTTTGACCGTGTGACAGATATCATGGCCTCCACGCGCGATAACGAGGGGGCTTCGGAGTTTGTCAAAGATTCCCCGTTCACCCTTGTGGTAGGGAGCAGTTGGCCTGCCGATGAGGATATCTATATCCCCTGGCTTAAGTCACACCCTGAGGTACGCACTATCATAGCACCACATGAATTTGATGCGGAGCGCATCAATCTGCTTCGCAAGCGGCTCGGCGATGATGTCGTGCTGATGTCGGAGCTGTCCGGCAATCCGACTCTTGCCTCAGGCAAGAAGCATCTGATAGTTGACTGTTTCGGGCTTCTGTCAAGCCTGTACCGTTATGGCGATGCGGCTTATATAGGAGGTGGTTTCGGAGCCGGAATCCACAACATCAACGAAGCCGCCGTCTATGGTATTCCGGTACTGTTCGGACCGAACAATAAAAAATTCAAGGAGGCTGCCGATATGATAGCGTGCGGTGGCGGATTTTGTGTCACCGACCGCGAATCATGCGCGTCGGTGCTGGACACCCTCTATAAATCTACCGCCGAAAGAGAGCGCAGCGGAAAGGCTGCCGACAGCTACATACAGTCGCAGCTTGGTGCCACTGACCGTGTCTACTCAGCTATCTTCTCCACGTAAAGCTGGGCGCCGCTGAAGCGTAGCACCTTTACCGTGGTCCCGGCTTCGATAAACCCATGAACTGATACGGCGTCGAAATTGCCGTCATCACCAATCCTTATCTTTCCCGAAGGCCGCATGTCAGTGACGGTCAGGGCTTCCATGCCCACATACCGGGCCAACCCTGTGTCAACCCCTATGTAGCCTTTGTCGGCGTCCTGACGGTGGGACAGTTCGGCTCTGTTGCGTATGAATGCCGGACCTCTGCGCGAGGTCAGATATAGAATGGCCCCCGTTGCCAGCGCCAGTCCTCCTAAAAGCGTGAGGATGGAATAGGCTATGGCATGTGTGTCGATACCGCCGTCCACATTATCCGGCGAAATGAATGAAAAATTCTCAAACAGGCCCATGAATAGCGCTACTCCCATTGCCGCCAATCCTGAAATGCCCGTAACGCCGAATCCCGGTACTACAAATATTTCAAGCAGCAACAGTATCAGGCCTATGACGAACAGAATCACCACCCATGTGCTGATGATGCCTCCCAAGCAGAGTGGCAGGAAGTAGAGCACAGCCGCTATCAGGGCTGCCGCCGAGGGAAATCCCATGCCGGGCGTCTGGAGCTCGAAATATATGCCGCCGGCTATTATCATTATCAGTATGGCCTGAAATGCAGGATTGGTCAGAAATCCGAGCAGTGTCACTTCCCACGACGGCTCAAACTTCTTTATCGTGTAGTTGGTCACATTGAGTTGCGACAGTACATCCTCAACCGTCGAGGCTTTTCCGTCGGCATAACCCCAGCGAATAGCCTCATCAGGGGTGAATGTCAGCACTTTTGTGGAGTCAATAAGCCCTGCTACGGCCAAGCGGCTGTCCACCATGGCCTCCGCTATGGCAGGATTACGACGCCAGTTGCCTGCCGAATCGCGTCCGTGGCTTTCGGCTGTGGCCCGCATCATGGCCCGCATGTACGACTGATACTTGTCAGGCATGGCGGCTCCGTCGGCACCATTCACCACCGTTGCGGCGCCCATTGATGCGTCGGGGCGCATGTATACCGAGTCGCAAGCCAGCGCTATCAGCGCACCGGCCGATGCGGCGTTGTTGTCAACGAATGCCACCACCGGGCCATTGTAGTGGAGCAGCGCCGTGCGTATCGAATCGGCGTGTTCCACTGAGCCTCCATATGTGTTCAGATGCAGCAACAGGAGCGGATGGCCCATCTCTGCCGCTTCATCCAGCGCCGCGCGTGTATGCCTCCAAGTCACGGAGCCTATCTCGTCATTGATATCCAGTTGATACACCTGGCGGGTGGCGCCTGACGCGCCTGTGAAAGTCAGTGCCGCAATCAGCATAAGCAGCACGCGGGTCATGGTATTCATTTCTTTCGGTTTTTAATCCATGCCGGTACCATTATGGCACCTATGGCAAGATAGATGTAGTATGTTATTATGCGCCAGAACACGGCTATGACGAGCGCTACTGACACGTCGCCTATCAGGTCGCCGTAGTATGTGGTGAAAAGCCATTCGCTTACGCCGCTTCCTCCCGGAGTGGGGCTGACGGTGAGCAGAGTCCACACTATGAACTGGCGGGCGAATATCACCGCCTGAGGAGCCGCGGCCACTATGCCCCAGAACAGGGCGTTGACCACAAGGTAGCGGCTCACCCATGTGGTCACTGTAGCGCCGAGCGCTTCGAGCCACCATGACAGCGGACGGCTGCGCAGGTCATGCCCGGTGTCAACCATTGTGCGGCGCAGTTCTATAGCCTTGGGACGCCATTTTCGGAACCACCGGAAGGAGGTGAACCACTGCAGTATCCCTCCCACGGCTCCGGGCGATATGAATATTACGGTATAAAGCAATACGGTTATGAGGCATATCCCGCCATACACTATCCAGAATGCCGTGCGGATGCCGGCGCCTACTGTGCCGGGTGCAAATCCGAATATTTCATGGCCGGAAATGAAGAGAAACAGCAGTGGACAGGCTATTACGTAAAACAGCTCGTCGAGAAACAGCGTGCTCATCATCAGCGTCGTGCCGCGCCCGTAGTCGATTCCCTCGCGCTTCATGAACACCATGCTCAGGGCGCTCCCGCCGGCAGTGGTGGGAGTCACGGCAGAAGTAAATTCGCACAGCATGGTCACCTTAAAGGCTTGCTTCCAGCTCAATTGGCGGTCAGTAAGGGCACGGAAGCGCCATGCCAGGCCATATTCACGGCCTCCCATAGCTATCCACGCCAGTGCTATGCCGCCGGCCGTACGCAGGCTCCAGTGGATTGAGCGCCACGCCTCTATGCTGAATTCGCGCGCGAACAGCCACACCACGACACCGAGCCCTATTATCACGGGCACAATTATGAGTCCGGTGCGCGATTTCATCGTTGATTGTCAGTTGTTTGTGGTTCTTTATTCCTCCGGATTCCCCGGTGCGGGGTGCTCGGGCGTGTCAGCGCTGTCCGGTTCGTGGCCGTCAGCAGGTTCCTTCAGTTCGAGCTTCGGATCCTCATCGGCCGGCACTTTCTTTTCGGTGCTGTCCGTCGAGGTTTTCTCCTGCTCGCCATTCTGGCGCTTCACTATAGCCTCGGCTTCGGCTGTGGATATTATGGTCTCCTTGATTTTGCCGAGGTTGAGCATCACTATGTGGCAGTCCTCCTGCTTGTTTACAGCATCATCCTTCGGGCCCGGATTGACTATGATGGGCATACCTTTCTGGGCATACTTCACGAGGTCAAGGATATTGGTGTTGTGCAGGCGTATGCAGCCGTGGCTCACACGCAGTCCGGGCGAATTGGGCGAGTTTGTGCCATGGATTCCCACCATCGGCGCTATCCTTATGAAACGCGGGCCATACACACCCTTTGCCGGCGAGGTGTAGCCGTCGTCATTGGTGTATTTCCAGTCGGTGGAGTCATATATCCCCTGAGCATAGAAGAATCCCTCGGGCGTACGGTTGTCGCGGAATTTATGCTTATGGCCGTAATTGCGTGAGCAGGCCATCTTATATGCCTTTTGTTCAATACCGTATTTGTCATACAGAATCACGTGCATCGACCCCTTGTCGGCTATCACGAAGTAGGGATAGCTGTTGCGGAGCAGCTTCTCGGCATACGTAAGGCTCTGAGAGGCTATTCCCGGAATTATCCCCTGCTTGTATTTGTCCCAATGGCCTGACTTTTTCATCCAGTCAATGGCATCCTGCGGAGTCTTGAGCTTGTAGTCAAGAGTGTCCGGGCGCACTGTCTTTGTCTGAGTCCCCTTTTCGACAGCGGCGTTCACAGCATCCATCAGCGTCGGAGTATTGTCCTGTGCGTTTGTTTCTGCAGCTGTTGAGCTGTTGCTTTCGGTGCCGCAGGCGTTGGATGCTAAAAGTATCAGAAATAAATAAAGTGAAGTGAATTTCATTATAATTCGAGTGACGAATGAAATGCAAATTTACACATTTTTTCACACAATGCTGCGTCCGAATTAAAACTTTTTAATTCTTCAGCGTAAAAACCGGGGTGCCTGGATGTAAAAACCGAGCGATATGCCGAAATTCCATCGGCCGGCATCAGTGTCTGTATACCGTCCGTAGGCACTTATGTTGGCAAATGGCAGGCTAAGCACTGCTGCAAGCTCGCCGGTGAATATCGGGGTGCTCAGCCACGGGCCATGCTGTGCCGAGCCGTCGGCCCCGCGTTCAATGCGGCGTATCGGGAGAAATCCGCTTACGGTGGTGCGCACCTGAAGCATGTCGTTGAGTTTCCATACCGGTATTATGCTTGCTGCGGCAAAGTTGTACGACCGCAGTTCGGGGTCAAACACCGTGTAGCTCGACACCGTAGGATAGTAAGCCGGAGCATCGACTATCGATGCATAGTAGCCTCCGATAAACGAGCGGGTCGACATCATAAGGTCCGATTCCAGTCCTACTGCGAATTTGTGTCCTACACTCCAGAAGTTTGTCGAGCGGAATTCCGCCTGCATGAATGTGCGGCGTTTCCCTGTGCTTATGTCGCCGTCGGCCTTGCGTATCTTGTAGCGTCCCGTCACACCCTTCACGCTCAGGTGGTATGCCGCTCCGGCTGTGGGAAATTGTGCGTTGTTGAGTGAGCTGGCGTTGAAATTGGCAAATATCTGCATCAGATTCTGAGTGTTTCGGTCGCGTCGACGTGTGCCGAGTTCGGTATCGATGTCGCTGTAGTAGCGGTCTGTGATGTGCGCGGCTCCGATTCCGGCCGAAGCCTTGCTGCGGCGTCCTATGGCTGTCGATACAGCCAGGCGTGCAAACATTTCGTTTGTCTGTACAAATGCGGGTCCGTTGTCGCTGAAAAACAGCTGCTCGCTTTCGAAGAACTTCTGTCGCGACCCTACTGCCTGCAGCTCCAGTGCCATCGGTGTCGAGGCATGTATGGCAAGCCGCCCGTCGAGTTCCCCTGCAAGGTAGCTCTGGCCTATCCATGCTTTCAGTCCCATGCCGAGGGAGCGGTAACTGAAAGTGCGGTACGAGCCTGAAAAGTAGAGCATACTCGATGTGGACGACGAAATATAGCCGCCGAATCCCACGCTGAAACGGTTTTTAACCTCTGCGGCCAGATTCAGGGTGAACAGTCCGGTAGTGTCATTGTACACCGCCGTAGGGGTGAAATTGCGCAGCATTCCCGGCGTCACGGCCCGGTAATAGGCATCGCGCACTGTGAGTATCCCCATCGTGTCGGCGTTGTGGCGTGGGCGGAACATCGAGGCTATGTATCTGTTCTGGGCCGGGCTGGCGCCGCTCACATGCACCGAGTCGAAGCGCAGTGCCGGAGTGTGGCTCTTGAACACATCGCGCCGTAGCGAACGGCTCTCTTTCGATATGCGGGCCGTGACGCGGCTCTTTATAGAGTCCATCATGTTCATGGCGTGGTCATAGCCTATCTGGTATATCTCCCGGGCCTTGTCAAATTCGAGTAGCCCGAATTCATTGAGGTCGATCCGCAGGCCTATTCCGTCGGCAGCAGGCATGTCATGGCTGCTGTGCTGTATTATCAGGTCCTCGAGCTGGTCAATGATGTCGTTGCTGTTTGACTTTTCGTCAACCGACACATCCACGCCTATCATTATCGACGGGGCGAAATCCCTCTGCATCGTTGCCACCGGGTAGTTTTCATATATCCCGCCGTCGTAGAGCAGTTGTCCGTCCTTCTTGATGGGATGGAACACGATGGGGAAGTTCATCGACGCGCGTATGGCGTCGCCGAGCTGCCCGGAAGAGCACACCATCTTCTCTTTCTTTGTGACGTTTGATGTGATGCATCTGAAGGGCACGAACAGTTTGTTGAAGTCGCCGCCACACTGGGCAGTGTATGTCGAGAACAGCTCCATCACGCCGAAATTCATCGGTATCGGGTTGATGATGCTTGCCGGCAGTATCGAGCTGCTGCTTTTCGAACTGCCGTCACCAATGTTGAGGGTCATCAGAGCCGGAGTAGGCTCATTTTCCGCAAAATAGTAAGTCAGCTTCTTGTCCACCTGTCCAGTCGACCAGTAGCTGAACTCGCGTGAGCCTATGAGCCGGAGCATCTCCTCCGGCGTATATCCGCAGGCATACAGGCCGCCCACGATGGCGCCCATCGATGTGCCGGTTATATAGTCAATCGGGATATCGTTGTCCTCAAGTGCCTTGATCACACCTATGTGGGCTATTCCTTTCGCGCCGCCTCCGCTCAGTACCAGTCCTACCGACTGCGGGGCGTTGCCGGCCGATGCCGTGAAGCTGATGGCCGCAGCTATCAGTGCGGTGACAAATTCCCTCGTTTTCCTCATAATATCTTTAATAGTTGAATGCAAAAATATAACATTTCTATTTCGTGCAATGTTTTGGAATATGATATTCGAGAAATTTTCGCTAATTTTGTATCGATTTAGATATTTCTACCAATGTCACGATTGCAATTTGATACCCTTGACTGCAAAATCTTGCAGATGCTCACCGCCAATGCCCGTAAACCGTTTCTTGAGATAGCCCGCGAATGCAATGTTTCGGGAGCTGCTGTGCACCAGCGCATACAGAAGCTTACATCCTCGGGGGTGATTCGCGGCTTCGAGTCGCTGGTCGACCCTTCGGCTGTGGGCTACGACACATGCGCCTACGTAGGCGTGCTGCTCAGCACTCCCACGGATGTGGACAAGCTCGTCGACAAGATTCGTGAAGTCCCTGAGGTAGTGGAGTGTCATTGCACCACCGGCAAGTACGATCTCATGCTCAAGATATATGCCCGCAACAACGAGCATCTGCTCGGCATCATCAGCCACAATCTGCAGCGCATAGTGCCCGGACGCACCGAAACGCTTATCTCATTCCGTGAGGAGTTCAAGCGTCAGCCGGCTATTTTGGAGGAGAACTTTTGACCGACCTGAACGGTTCTTTTAGTATGGACATCAACTATATCGATTCGCTTCTGCTCGAAGCTCTCAGCTGGGCCCGCGAGGCCGGCGCCGTTCACATGCGCTATTTCCGCGAAGGACATCTCGACATCAAGTCAAAGTACGGGGAGTCGGACATTGTCACCATTGCCGACCGCGAGTCGGAGAAGCTTCTGATCGCCAATATCCGCAGGGCGCATCCTGAGCATGCCATACTTTCCGAGGAGTCGGGCGAGTGCGGGGCAGGGGAGTCGGCCTACCGTTGGGTCATCGACCCTCTTGACGGCACGACCAACTTCAATCAGGGGCTTCCGCAGTTTGCCGTAAGCATAGGTCTTGAATATGAAGGTCAGGTAGTGGCCGGGGTAGTATATGCTCCGTATCTCGACGAGCTGTTCCATGCGCGCATAGGCTCCGGCGCTTATCTCAATGGCAATCCCGTAGGTACCCGCCCCAATGCTATGCTGAGCCGTGCGGTCGTGGCTACCGGATTTCCGGTCGACAAGGATCTGAATCCCGACAATAATCTTGACAACCTCGCGGCTGTCCTGCCGTATGTGCGCGATGTGCGCCGTCTCGGTTCGGCTGCGCTCGACCTCTGCTATGTGGCGTCCGGATTTCTCGACGGCTACTGGGAGCTCAACCTCCATCGGTGGGATGTGGCCGCCGGGCTTCTCATAGTCAGTGAGGCAGGCGGGATGGCTACTGAATTCCGCACCGGCCGCGGTATAAGCATCTGCGCTGCATCCGCTCCCATCTATCCTCAGCTTCTCCCCCTGCTCAGCACGGCTCCACGCCGCGGCTGACTCTTTTTGCTATATTTTGCCTCTATATTATTAAGGTATACAGGTGTTCATTGCCTCTCCCGAGGGGAAAAGTATTGACATTGCGAAATGTTAAATATTCATTATGTAAAGTGTTAAAAGTGTTAATTGGGGGGGGTAAAAAGTTAATTTTTATCTATATTTGGGTTCGAAAAGGGCGAAAAATCAACTATTTTTCTGTTAAATAGCTGATGACATGCTATTTGCCTGTCCTTTTTTATGATAAATTAAGAAGACAACTAACCCTAATTTCTAACCTGTAAATATAGTAACATGAAAAGAAGACTGTTATTGTTTTTGACATGTTTGTCGCTAATGGCAGGAGTAACCAACGCGCGCACAGTGCGTGGTACAGTAGTCGAAGCGGCAACCGACGACCCCGTAGTGGGCGCCACTATCAAATGTAAGGGTAATCCCGCTATTGGTATCGCTACCAATATCGACGGTGAATTCACCCTTAATGTTCCTGACAATGAAAAGACTCTCGTAGTTTCTTACGTGGGTATGGTCACTCAGGACGTCGCTATCACAAGCGATAATCTCCTCATCAAGCTCGTTGAAGCTACCACTAACCTCGATGAAGTAGTAGTAGTAGGTTACGGTACAACTTCAAAGCGTAAAACCACCTCTTCAGTATCGGTCATCAAGGCCAACGAAATCGAAAAGGTGCCCGTGCCCAACATCTCACAGGCTCTCGCCGGTCGTGCTGCCGGTCTTATCGTGCAGCAGTCAGGTGGTGGTCTTGACGTAGGCTCAAGCATCTCTATCCGCGGTGGTGGAACACCTCTGTTCGTTATTGACAACATCATCAGCGAAAAGCGCGAATTTGACAACCTTAACCCCGCCGACATCGAATCAATGTCAGTGCTTAAGGACGCTTCTGCTACCGCTATCTACGGTGCCCGCGCTGCTAATGGTATCATCATGGTTACCACAAAGCGCGGTCAGGAAGGCAAACTGAACATCGACTATCAGTTCAACTACACCCTCAGCCAGCCCGCCGACCTTCCCAAGAAGGTTGACGCTTACACCGCTGCTGTTTACCAGAACCGTGGTTACAACTATGACGGACTCGGATCACCCTGGTCAGAACAGGACCTCCAGCTCTTCCGCGACGGTACTGATCCCGAAGGTCACCCCAACACTGACTGGCAGAAAGTGACCATGCGCAATGCCGCTCCTGAAATGCGTCACCTCCTCACCATCACCGGTGGCTCGGAACGCGTCAAGGCTTACACAGCCCTCAGCTACTATGACCAGGAGTCAATCTACCGTACAAACTCCAACACCTACAAGCGTTACAACGCCCGTACAAACATCGACTTCAACTTCAAGGAAATCGGTCTGCGTGTCAACACTTCACTCGAAGCTTACCTCACCGACCGTCGTGACCCCAGCTCAAGCTACTACTACGTATGGTCACACATCCAGAACAAGAAGCCTTTCGAAGTGGCTATGAACCCCTTCGGTCAGCCCTTTGCCGGCACTACTGACAACCCCCTCATTGACATTGCAAGCGACGGTGGTTATGTAAAAGGTCAGAACACCAACGTGCGCGGTTCTATCAATGCTACCTGGGCACTTCCCTGGGTGAAGGGCCTCAGCGTCACCGGTATCGCCAGCTATTCTATCCTCAGCGTACGCTCAAAGAGCTGGAACAAGCAGGCTCATGGTTATAGCTGGGAAGGTGAACCCAACACCATCCCCATGCCCTCTCTTTCAAAGACAGCTAACTTCTACAACTACTACAACACCCAGTTGCTCGCCAACTACAACCGCAACTTCGGTGAACATAACGTAGAGGCTACTCTCGGTATCGAGGCTTCCGGCTCAAGCTACGACACAAACACACTGGCTCGTTCACAGTATGTGCTCGACGTTGACCAGATCGGTGCCGGCCCTGTAAGCACCGCTACCAACGGTGCAGAAGATGGTGTACAGTGGCGTCGCGCATCTATCGTGTTCCGCGCTCACTATGACTACGCTTCAAAGTATCTCGTAGAGTTCGCTCTCCGTCATGACGGTACTGACAATCTTCCCAAGAACCGCCGCTGGGGTACGTTCTACTCCGGTTCACTCGGATGGGCTGTTTCAGAAGAAAGCTTCTGGAAGGACAACAGTATCCATGACTACATCAACATGTTCAAGATCCGCGGTTCATACGGTGAAATCGGTCTTGACAACGTAGCCCGCTACGCTTACCTGACCTCTTACAGCCTTAACAACACAGGCGCTTACATCGGTCAGCAGTGGTACCAGACATTCAGCGAAGGCGCTCTTCCCAGCCCCGACCTCTGCTGGTACACTCAGCACGACTTCAACATCGGCTTTGACTTCGGTGCATTCAACAATGCCCTCTCAGGTTCATTTGACTACTTCTATAAGAGCACCAAGGGCTACCTCGCTTCTCCCTCTAACGTAGGCTACACTTCACCGCTCGGTCTGAACCTCCCGATGGTTAAGTCTAACGGCGAAAGCCGCCGTCGCGGTTTCGACTTCACTCTTATGTACAACGGCCGTGTAGGCGAAGTGACCTATCAGATAGGTGGTAACTTCACCATGTACGATGACCGCTGGAACATCAACCCCAACGAAGCAGAAACCTCACTCAAGAACCCCTACAAGCGTTCTACTCAGGTTGGTTCATATCTTGGTAACTACTACAAGAACCTCGGCTTCTACACCGGTTACGAAGATGTGCTCAACTCACCTAAGCGTAATGACTCGCAGAATATCATGGCCGGTGACCTGAAGTACTATGACTTCAACGGCGACGGTAAGATTGACGGCGATGACCAGTATCGTCTCGGTAGCGCTTCATCACCCCGTGCCAACTACGGTATCACAGCTGATGTCCGCTGGCGCGGCTTCAACCTCAACATGCTCTGGCAGGGTGCTACATCCTACGACATGTATCTTGACGGTATCCTGATGGGTGGTAACTCCAACTATCTCCCCGTTATCTACGATTTCCAGACTGACATCTGGGCTCCCGACAACCGCGACGCCCTCTATCCCCGTCAGCACTATGCTCCCGGTGCAACCGGAAACAACAACTTCGTAGGTTCTGACTTCTGGTTCGTTGATGCCAAGTACATCCGTCTGAAAAACCTCTCTGTAGGCTATGACTTCAAGTACAAGCTTCTGAAGAACACCAAGTGGCTCTCAAAGTGCTATCTGAGCCTCTCAGGCTACAACCTGCTCACATTCAGCCCCGCCAAGAAATGGGGTCTTGATCCTGAATCAGGTTCTGCCAACGGATACACCTATCCTGTATCACGAATTTACACTGTAAGCCTCAACATCGGCTTCTAACCTTTAGGATTAAATTAACATGAAAGCAAAATATCTTATACCTCTCGCATTAGGCTTAGGCCTTTCATTGCAGAGCTGCGGCGATTTCCTTGATACCAAGCCTGCCGCCATCTACAGCGAGGACCTCGTATGGGGTAGCGCGTCCAATGTGGAAGCTTTCGTATTGGGTAAGTACAATACAGTAATGGGCTACTACACTGATAATGTGTGGACCGACAGAAACTTTACGACAAACATGATCAATTGCCGTGCATCATGTCCCGGCAATGCTCTTGGCGCTATCACAAACAATAACTTTGACATAGGCTTGAACGGCCGTTTCGGAATTATCCGTTCATGCAACATGATTATCGAACGTTGCGGTGCTGACAACTCGCCCCTCAATGAATTTGATAAGAAGAAATATGTGGCTATCGGTAAACTGATGCGTGCCATGATTTACTTCGACTTCGCCCGCAAGACCGGTAAATTCATCTGGGTTGACAAAGTTCTCAGCTCTGATGAACCTGACTTCAACCTTCCCCTTACCAAGAGCGTGGAAGAGAGCTATGCCCTTATTCTTAAGGATATGCGCGAAGCTCTGCCCGATCTTCCCAAGGGTGAACCCGCAGGTGCCCTGAACAGGGACTTCGGCTATGCATTTATGTCAGAGATTCTTCTTACTGCCGCAGCTTACACCAACGATGCCGCTTCACTGCAGAATGGCAAGAGCCTCTATCAGGAAGCTGTTGACTGTGTTGACGCTATCTCAGGCTATTCACTTGACGCTAATTTTGAAGATATCTTCAATGAAAACGGTGCCTACACTTCACCTGAAATCATCCTTGCCCGTTACTATGACAAGGACCGCACCCAGTGTCAGAACACTTCTATGATCAATCTTATCGCCAACGTGCTCAACAGCAATCTTGAGAATAATGGATGTAGCCCTCTGTGGAAACAGCCCGATATCTTCGAATGCTGGCTTGACTACACACCTTCACAGAACCTCGTGGATGCATATCTCGTGGTTGACGAAGCTGACGGTAAGGCTAAGAAGTGGTACGAAACTTCACAGTTCCTCAACAACACCCGCTCAATTGACCAGGCAGCTGCTTTCTCAAAGATTGAGCACATGGACAATGACGTTGTTTACAAGGCTTTCGAGCTGACCGGTGGCGATGCTACAATCAGCGAACTTATGTACAACGGTCGTGACGCACGTTTCGATGCTTCTATCCTTCGTGACGGTTCAGAGTTCTATGGCGAAACCATCGCTATGATCAACCATGGTAACATGACCCGTTGGTCAGGTACTCCTTACGGTGGTAACCACTTCCCTGTTACCAACTATGCTACACGTAAGACTATCTACACAAACATGACCCCGCGTCCTTTCTATAACACCAATACTGCTTGGCACCAGGTAGTATACCGTTATGGTCGCGCTCTGCTCAACAAGGCTGAAGCTCTTCTGCGCCTCAACCGTGTAAGCGATGCTGTAGCTGTCTACAATCAGACCCGTACCGTCCATGGTAAGCTTCCCGCTTCTACCGCTTCTGACCTTGCTACTGCATGGGAAGAATACAAGACAGAACGCCAGTGCGAACTGTTCTGGGAAGCTGACTACTACTGGAGCCTCCTCCGCTGGGGTAAGTACGGTAATGAAGCTAACCATGGTGTAGCTCCTTCAGGCCTGATTCCCGAACTTATGGAACCTGCTTATCTGATGGAAATCAACCGTGATCGCAATGCTTGCTTCATCGGTGTTATTCCTTTCAATAACAACCTCCGTACATTTGAAACACGTCAGTATCTTCTCCCGATTCCTCAGAGCCTGATCAACGCTAACAGCGCTATCACCGCTGCTGACCAGAATCCTGGTTGGGAATAATGCGACACTCGTTTAAATCCTTAAAACAGAACATCATTATGAAAATTAAGAATATCAAGTGGTTGCTCACTCTGCTCATTCTGCCTTTCCTGGCAGCTTGTAGCTGGGAAGATCTCCCCGCTTATGAAGAGGCTGAAATAACCGGTGTACAGTTCTACACACGTTGGGCCAGCTCGACTCAGACCGACCCCATCACCGGCGAACCGGTGGTTAAGGAACAGCGTCTGAACTCATCAGCTACCATCAACAGTGAGGAAGGCACTATTTCAGTTAATATCACTGTTCCCGCAGTGTCCAACACTTTCCCGGCTGATGCACGCGCAGCTTGCTCACTGGACAAGCTCTGGGCACAGGTATCTCTGTCAACTGCTGCTCGCCTGACACCTATTGAAGGCTCGAAGCCCCTCGGTACTCCCGACAACTTCACCCAGCCCCGTAAATACAGTGTTATGGCTGCTGATGGCACCACCAAAGTGTGGACTATCACAGTTGCACAGTTCAACAAATAAGAATATTAAGGTTATAGGATTCAACAAATAACACAAAAGGACGAAATTTTCGAATTTAGTCAACAGGAAGCTCCCGACCGTGAGGTCAGGAGCTTTTTTTTACCCTCTCCCGTACGGACCCCACGATGCATCATCCGTAGCCCCCCTGACATGATTGTAGGGACATCGCTTTGCGT